>SWCD01003600.1_pt1 | contig 70903 bp, 60 predicted proteins | sample 4693011 | NCBI WGS metagenome assembly SWCD01 (sample SAMN10267278, study PRJNA491770) | bioreactor metagenome | isolation source: DHS bioreactor inoculated with marine | place: Japan: Omine Ridge, Nankai Trough
GGGGGGGCGGACGTCGATCTTGCCACTGGCGCTGTCGACCTCGACATTCATGAAGACGTTGAACGCAATGGGAATATCGTCGGGCACGATGCCATAGGGGGCCAGCGCGCGTTCCAGATTACCCTGACAGCCGTGGTGCGGATCGTCGTCACCGTAGATGATGCGGAAGGTGTCGCGCGAACAGGGCGTCAGGGTGAAATCATGCCGCCCCACTTCGTCGGCGACAATCTCCAGCATGACCTTCGAGCGGTTGGAATAAAGCGGATCGCCGGTGCTGAGAAACATCCGCCCCGCATAGTCGATGCTGCGCCCCGACGAGATGTATTCCCGCGTGTCCGCCGCGCTATAGGCCAGCAGATCCGAGACCTGCTCGCCCTCGGGGTCGATCACGGTCAGGTATTGTCCCTTGTTCAGACGAAAGGCGGTGCCACTGCGCGGGGCAATCCGTGTGGTCATCACGCGACGTCCTTTTTGGCGAAGGGACAGGACCAGTCGCCGTCGACCCTGCGCCCGCTGTATTGCGCGGCCTCGCCGCCCAATCCGAAATCCTTCAGCATGGGGTTGATGCCGCCGTTGATCTGGGTTTCCCGGGCACGGATCACTTCGCGCATCTTGTCGTAGCGGCCATCGCGGCGCAGACGCTCGAACTGCTCGTGGCTGTTGAACACCAGCGCCGGGCGCGGGAACCGCCGCGCTGCCCGCGAGGCGCCCGGATGCAGGCCGATCACGAAATAGGCCTGCCCGCCCAGCGACAGCGAAAAATGCGCCGAGGCCGGATCGTCCGAGGTGTCCTCGGTCCATTCATGGCCAGCCGAGACGTCGATGTTGTGCAGCGATTGCAACCTGTCCCAAAGGCACTTTTCGAACCCGCGCTCGTCCAGCCCCCGGGGCCCGTCGAACAGCACCACGAAGGATTGAACGATCGGCCCGTCCAGATCCAGCGTGTCGCGGCCAAAGGCCAGCAACGCGCGGTGGATGTCCAGATCCGACAGGGTCGTGTCGAAGGCGCCGACCTCGACACAGGTGATCGCATCGCGCACCAAGGCGGACTTTGCCCCGACGCAAGGAAACCGATCCGAGCGGATGAAGTCCTGAAATTCGTCGTTGGTAGAGGGCTTGTTCATGGGAACACCTGTCACTGACACACCCCTTAAGAACCTGCCGAAGGGGATTAAGGTTCCTCTGCCCATCCGAGACGGGCGGCAAAACCGCCCGATTGCGCGCCTTGCCGCCGCTTTCCTTGCGTCCCGGGGCCAAACCCGCGCTTTGGGCCGCGCATGCCGCTTGACCGGCCCCGAAAACCTCCGCATATCCGGTCCATGACCGATCTGTCCCATATCCGCAATTTCTCGATCGTGGCCCATATTGACCACGGCAAATCCACCTTGGCCGACCGGCTGATCCAGTCCACTGGCACTGTCCAGGATCGGGACATGAAGGAACAGTTGCTGGACGCGATGGATATCGAGCGCGAGCGCGGCATCACCATCAAGGCCAACACCGTCCGCATCGACTATGTCGCCGAGGACGGGCGCAAATATGTGCTGAACCTGATCGACACGCCGGGCCACGTGGACTTTGCCTATGAAGTCAGCCGCTCGATGCGCGCGGTCGAGGGCTCGCTGCTGGTCGTCGACAGCACCCAAGGGGTCGAGGCCCAGACCCTCGCCAACGTCTATCAGGCCATCGACGCCGACCACGAGATCGTGCCGGTGCTGAACAAGATCGACCTTCCGGCAGCCGATTGCGACCGCGTGGCCGAGCAGATCGAGGATGTCATCGGCATCGACGCTTCGGGCGCCATTCAGGTCAGCGCCAAGACCGGCATCGGCATCCACGAGACGCTGGAGGCCATCGTCAAACTGCTGCCCCCGCCGCAGGGCGAGCGGGACGCGCCGCTGAAGGCCATGCTGGTCGACAGCTGGTACGACGCCTATCTGGGGGTGATCGTTCTGGTGCGGATCATCGACGGCGTGCTGAAAAAGGGCGACCGCATCCGCATGATGCACAACGACTCGATCCACCATGTGGACCGAATCGGCGTGTTCCGCCCGCCGATGCAGACCGTCGATGAACTGGGCCCCGGCGAAATCGGCTTTCTGACCGCCTCGATCAAGCAGGTGCGCGACACCCGCGTCGGCGACACCATCACCCACGAGAAAAAGGGCACCGACAAGGCCCTGCCGGGCTTCAAGCCCAGCCAGCCGGTGGTGTTCTGCGGTCTCTTCCCGGTGGACAATGCCGAGTTCGAGGATCTGCGCGACGCGATCGAGAAGCTGGCCCTGAACGACGCCTCGTTCAGCTCGGAGATGGAGACCTCGGCGGCGCTGGGCTTTGGCTTTCGCTGCGGCTTTCTGGGGCTCTTGCACCTTGAGGTCATCCGCGACCGGATCGAGCGTGAATACAACATCGACCTCATCACCACCGCGCCCAGCGTGATCTATCACGTCCACCTGCGCGACGGCGAGATGACCGAGCTTCACAACCCCGCCGACATGCCCGATCTGGCCACCGTGGACCATATCGAAGAGCCCCGGATCAAGGCCACCATCCTTGTCCCCGACGAGTTTCTGGGCGACGTACTGAAGCTGTGTCAGGACCGGCGCGGCATCCAGATGGACCTGACCTATGCCGGCAGCCGGGCGATGGTGGTCTATGACCTGCCCCTGAACGAGGTGGTTTTTGACTTCTACGACCGTCTGAAATCGGTCACCAAGGGCTATGCCAGCTTCGATTATCAGATGATCGGCTACCGTCAGGATTATCTGGTCAAAATGCAGATCCTTGTGAACGACGAGCCTGTGGACGCCCTGTCCACCATGGTTCACCGCGACCGGGCCGAGACCCGGGGCCGCGCGATGGTCGAGAAGCTGAAGGACCTGATCCCCCGCCACATGTTCAAGATCCCGATCCAGGCCGCCATCGGAGGCCGCATCATCGCCCGCGAAACCCTTGCCGCCCTGCGCAAGGACGTGACGGCCAAATGCTACGGCGGCGACGCGACCCGCAAGAAAAAGCTGCTGGAGAAGCAGAAGGCCGGCAAGAAGAAGATGCGCCAGTTCGGCAAAGTCGACATCCCGCAGGAAGCGTTCATTAATGCGCTGAAGATGGATGGGTGAGGTTACTGGTCCTTCTGACCCGTGCCGGGGTTCGCGGCTGACCCGTCACCGCAGATTCTGATATACTCAATTTTCGGCGAAACCTGTGCCAAATCTTCGATTTGGCAGCGCCCGAACCGCCCCCACGGGGCGGGCGCTTCTCGCCCACCCCTCGGTTCGGGCGCGGCTCTTTGGCTGGCCGTCTTTAGAAACTGCGCTGGATGACCCGGCCCGTGGTCTCCACGTCCTGACCGATGCCGTTCAACGTGGCGCAGCCGGACAGGGCGACAAGTCCGGCAAGGGCGATCAGGCGAAGGGTGGTGCGGGTCATGGGGGCGGTCTCCGGTCCGGGTGGGGTGTCATTTGAATGGCGCAAACGCAGGCTTTGGGCAAGGGGCCTCAGCCAAGGAAGACGCGCACGGCAGCCTCGAACTCGCGCGGTTTTTCGGCGTGCAGCCAGTGGCCCGCGCCGGGGATCTTGGCGAATTGGGCGGCGGGGAACAGGGCTTTGATCGCCGGGCGATGCTGGCGCTGGACATAGTCGCTGTCGGCGCCTGACAGGAACAGGGTGGGGCCGTCAAAGCAGCCCTCGGGGTCGGGCCAGCCCACGGTTTGTCCCATCCAGCGGTCCAGTGCGTCAAGGTTCAGCCGCCAGCAGCCTTCGCGCGGGTCATAGGATTGCAGCAGGAAGGCGCGGACCTGCGGGTCGTCCACGTGGCGGGCCAGTTCGGCGTCGGCCTCGGCGCGGGTGGTGGCGCGGGCGGGGTCGACGGCGCGCATCGCCTTGATCAGGTGGCCCTGCGTGTGGCTATAGGCGACCGGCGCGATGTCGGCCACGATCAGGCGGCGGATCAGCGCGGGCTGGTCCAGCGCCAGCGTCATCGCGGCCTTGCCCCCCATCGAATGGCCCAGCAGGTCCACCGGCGCACCGTGATCGGCGATCACCTGCGCCAGATCCTCGGCCATCGCGTCGTAGCTGTGCGGCTCGGACCACGGGCTGCGGCCGTGGTTGCGCATGTCCACTGTCAGCACCTCGCCCCGGTCGGAAAGCCGCTTGGCGATCACGCCCCAGTTGCGGGCCGAGCCGAACAGACCGTGGGCGATCAGCAGGGCGGGTTGGCCGGGGGTGGATGGATCCGGGTCGGATCGATCAGGGGCGGGCGGGCCGTGGCGCAGGATATTCAGCATAAGCGCAGGTTTAGCCCAGCCCCGTGCCGACGGAAAGACCCCGCCAGACGCAAAGGGGCGGCCCCGAAGGACCGCCCCTGCGTCGCTGCGATATCCGGTCCGGTCAGTCGCGGTAGATCGGGAAGCGGGCGCACATCTCAAGGACGTTCTTGCGCACACGCTCTTCGACCTCGACATTGCCGGCCGAGCCGTTGGCGGCCAGACCGTCCACAACCTCGATGATCCAGTCTGCGATCTGGCGGAACTCGGCCTCGCCAAAGCCGCGGGTGGTGCCGGCGGGGGTGCCCAGCCGGATGCCCGAGGTGACGGTGGGCTTTTCCGGATCCGACGGGATGCCGTTCTTGTTGCAGGTAATATTGGCGCGGCCCAGAGCCTCTTCGGTGGCGTTGCCCTTCACGCCCTTGGGGCGCAGGTCGACCAGCAGCAGGTGGCTGTCGGTGCCGTGGGTGATGGTGTCCAGACCGCCCTTGATAAGCTGATCCGACAGGGCCTGCGCGTTCTTCACCACTTGACGGATGTAGTCCTTGAACTCGGGGCGCAGCGCCTCGCCGAAGGCCACGGCCTTGCCGGCGATCACATGCATCAGCGGCCCGCCCTGAATGCCGGGGAAGATGGCCGAGTTCACCTTTTTCGCGATGGCGGCGTCGTTGGTCAGGATCATGCCGCCACGGGGGCCGCGCAGGGTCTTGTGAGTGGTGGTGGTCGCCACATGGGCATGCGGGAAGGGCGAGGGGTATTCGCCCGCCGCCACGATGCCGGCGAAATGCGCCATGTCCACCAGCAGGACCGCGCCCACCCGGTCGGCGGCGGCGCGCATGCGGGCAAAGTCGATGACGCGGGGAATAGCCGAGCCGCCGGCGATGATCATCTGGGGCTTATGCTCGTCCGCCAGACGGTCGATCTGATCGTAGTCGATCTGATGATCCTCGTCGCGCACGCCGTATTGCACCGCGTTGAACCACTTGCCCGACTGGTTGGGGGCGGCACCGTGGGTCAGGTGGCCGCCCGCGTCCAGCGACATGCCAAGAATGGTGTCGCCGGGCTTCAGCAGGGCCTGAAACACGCCCTGATTGGCCTGACTGCCCGAGTTCGGCTGCACGTTGACGAAATCGCACCCGAACAGCTGCTTGGCCCGGTCGATGGCCAAGTTCTCGACCACATCCACAAACTCGCAGCCGCCGTAATAGCGCCGTCCGGGATACCCTTCGGCGTATTTGTTGGTCAGCACCGAGCCCTGCGCCTCCATCACCGCTTTCGAGACGATGTTCTCGGACGCGATCAGTTCGATCTCTTCGCGCTGGCGGCCAAGCTCGTTGCGGATGGCGCCGAAGATGTCGGCGTCGCGTGTCTCGAGGGATTCCGTGAAGAATGTGTCGTCGCGCTGGGGTGCGTTCATGGGGCGTGCTCCATAGGGCATTCAGGTCGATGGGTCGTATGGCCCAGAGCCTTACCCGATGCGCGCCATGCGTAAAAGTCCGTTATCGCCGCAGGTATCGCAAGATGTCGAAACCAGAAAGCCGGTTGCCTTTCTCATGCTTACTGAGGATGCTCGGCCCGGCAACATGACCGGCGACAGGGCCGGCATTATGACCGGCGACAGGAAAGGTGCGGCACCGATGGCACTCAAGATCGCATTTCAGGCCAGCGAAAGCCCCGAGGCACAGGCCGCCTTTGGCCGGCTGACCAAGCGTTACGACAACCTGCCGCCCGAGGCTGCCGATGTGATCGTGGCGCTGGGGGGCGACGGGTTCATGTTGCAGACGCTGCACGGGTCCCGGACGCTGGGCTTGCCGACCTATGGGATGAACTGCGGCACGATCGGCTTTCTGATGAACGAATATCAAGAGGATGATCTGAACGAGCGTCTTCTGGCCGCCGAGCAAGAGGTGATCAACCCGCTGGCCATGCGGGCCATGACCGCCGACGGCACCACCGTCGAGGCGCTTGCGGTCAACGAGGTGTCATTGCTGCGCGCTGGCCCGCAGGCCGCCAAACTGCGGATCACGGTGGACGGCAAGGAACGTCTGTCCGAACTGGTCTGCGACGGGGCGCTGGTCTGCACCCCGGCGGGATCGACGGCCTATAACTACTCGGCGCATGGGCCGATCCTGCCCATCGGCTCGGACGTGCTGGCGTTGACGGCGATGTCGGCGTTCCGGCCCCGGCGCTGGCGGGGGGCCTTGCTGCCCAAGACCGCGAAGGTGCGCTTTGACGTGTTGCAGCACGAAAAGCGCCCGGTGATGGCCGACGCCGACAGCCGGTCGGTGCGCAACGTCGTCAGCGTCGAGGTTGAAAGCGAGCCCACGATCGCCCATCGCATCCTGTTCGATCCGGGTCACGGGCTGGAAGAGCGTCTGATTCAGGAACAATTCACCTGATCACGGCTAGGTCGGCCAAAGGGACGGGGCCCCGGCGGGTCAGTCGGATGACGACACCGAGTCCGTCCCGGTCGTGCCCTTTGCATCGCCACCGTTTTGCGCGGCCGATCCGTCGTCCTGCCACGCCTCGCGCTTGCGATAAAGCGTCGAGGGCGCGACGCCAAGGATCCGCGCCGCGCGCGGCAGCGAGCCGCGCGTCTGGCGAATGGTCTCTTCGATAACGTGACGCTCGATCTCGGCCAGTGTCTGGCCAACGAGGCTACCGACCGAGTTGTCGGACCCGGTTTCGGCATCCGTCCGCAAGGGGGGCATCAGGTCCTGCGGCAGCATGTCGGCGGTCACTTGGGCACCGTCGTTCAGCAGCACGACCCGGCGCAGAACGTTTTTCATCTGGCGTATGTTTCCGGGCCAGTGGCAGTCGGCCAGAATTCCGCGGGCTTCCGGGTCGAAGCGCCGCGCCTCGCGGCTTTCCTCGGCGCAGCATTCGGCCAGAAGATCCTCGGCGATGGCCAGAATATCCTCGCCGCGCTCGCGCAGCGGAGGGATGCGGAACGGGATGACGTAGAGGTAATAGAAAAGCTCGTCCTGCAGGCGGTTGGGCTTGTCGTCGTGCATCGGGTCGAAATTGCAGGTGGCGATGATCCGGACGTTGACCTTGACGGGCCGGGGGCGGCCGGGCTGCGGCACGGTCGAGGTTTGCAGGAACCTCAGCAAAATCGCCTGCGCCTCGTAGTCCAGCGCGACGACGTCCTTAAGCAACAGCGTGCCACCATCGGCGCGGAGGGCCGCGCCGCCCCGGTCGTGGCTGCCGTCGCTGGCGCTGCCGAAAAGCTCGGCTTCCAGTTGAAGCGCGGTCGAGGCGCCGCAATTCACCACGACGAACGGCTTGTCGGCGCGGGTGCTCAGCTTGTGGATGGTCCGGGCGATGGTGCGCCGTCCGGTGCCGCTTTCGCCGTTCAGAAAGACCGTGGCCTTTGATCGGCTGACGGCGCGGATTTCGTGCAGCAGCCTGCGCATGACCGGCGATTGGGCCCGTCCCAGCCGGGCGGGATCGGACAACAGCGGGTCGCGGTCGTCGGCGTCCTCGACCTCGGCCGCGGCGGCGGCGTCGCTGGCGGCCGCGGTCAGCCGGGCCTCGTCCAGCGGCTTGACCAGAAATTCGTGGGCGCCCACGCGCATCGCCTCGACCGCCAGTTGGATCGACCCGTCGGCGGTGATGACCACGAAGCGCGTTTCGGGGGCGTCGGCCAGACAGGTGCGCATCACCTCCATGCCGCTGCCGTCGGGCAGCATGAGATCCAGCACCACGACGCGCGGCCTGTGGATGCGAAACTGTTCCAGCGCCGAGGCCGCCGTGTCGGCGGTCACGACCTTCCATCCCGCCCGTTCAAGGATGGTGGCATAGATCATCTGCAAGGACGATGTATCCTCGACCAGCAACACGCTGCGCCCGGCGCCATCGGGTGCCTGACCGTCGATGCGCGCGTCTTGCAGGGAGGTGCCGGTCATCCTGCGGGGCCTCCGGGTCCTGTGCCGGGCGGGGTTTGCCCGGGTTGGACAAGTCCCGCGGGGGCCGTGCCCAGCTTGGCAGGTTCGGGCGGCAGATGGTCCGTAATACCAGACGCGGTCAGCCCGGGTGCGTGCAGGTCCGATGCGTTCAGGTTCGATGGGGGCAGGTTCGATGGGGGCAGGTCCGACGGGGGCAGGCCCGACGGGGGCAGGTCCGGCGCGTTCAGCTCCGGCGCGGGGCGGGCAGCGGAGGCGGCATCGGGCCGGGTCTTGTCGGCTTCGGTGTCGCGGGCAACCTGACGCAGCAGCGGTGCCAACTGCTCCAGCAAGCTCAGCGCCTGTTTGCGCAGTTCCTCGACCCGGTCCATGTCGCCTTCGTGGGCGGCAAGGTTCAACTCTTGCGCGGTGTCCTGAAGCGATGTGGCACCGATGGCGCCCGCCAAGGCGATCAGGTTGTGGGTCAGGGCGCGGATCTCGAACTTCATGGTGGTGCCCGACGCCCCGCGCAGCCCGTCGCCCGAGCTTGTCAGATCCCGCGTCAGCCGATCCAGCAACTCATCGCGAGAGCCGGCGCCGGCGATGGTCAGAAGCTCTTCGAACTGGCGGCGGTCCAGAACCGAGCCGGTCCGAAGGGGCTCGGGATGATCGACGGGGCGCTGGCGGGCTTTTTCGTAAAATGCGATGATCGCCTCGCCAAAGGCGTCCATCCGCGTCACCGGCTTCGAGATGATGCCATCGGCCCCCGCCGTATGGATCGCCTGACGGTTGGCGTTCAGCACGAAGGCCGTCATTGCGATGATCGGCATGTCGTGCAGGGGCGCGGGCATCCGGCGGACGGTCTTGAGGACGTCCAGCCCGCTCATCCGCGGCATCTCGATATCCAGCAGCATGACGTCGAACGCCTCGCGCTGAAGCCAGTTGACGGCTTCGACCCCGTCCGAGGCGATCTCGAACTCGGCGCCCATGCTGCCCAGCATCTGCGCCACCAGAAGTTGCAGGGTGCGGTTATCCTCGGCGACCAGAACCTTCAGGTGGCTCAGATCGGGAATATCGGCGTCGCGGGCCACACTGGGCAGACGCCACGCGCTGGCGGGCAGGTCCAGACGCACGCAAGAGCCGCGCTTCTTGCGGTTCTTGACCGACAGCGTGCCGCCCAGACGGCGGGCAAGCTCGTACGAGATGTAAAGTCCAAGCCCGGTGCCCGGTTCGGTCGCGTGCTGGGGGCGGCCATCGGGCAGGAACAACCGCTCCAACGCCTCGTCGGAAAAGCCGGGGCCTTCGTCCAGCACGGAAAACCGCAGCGTGTTGCGGTTCACGATGCGGGCGCGAAAGGTGACGTCGCCCGATTGGGCGAATTTCATGGCGTTGGACAGTGCATTGGTCAGCACCCGGTCCAGCGCGATCCGGTCGGTCGAGATGACCTGCGGCAGGTCAGGGGCGATCTCTTGCACAAAGCCAAGCTGGCGCTGCTGGGCATGGCCGGACCATCGCAGATCCAGCGCCGTCAGGAACCGTTCAAGATTGAGGTTCGAGCGGTTGGACGACGCCGAGGCGATTCCGCCGGGCGGGGCCGAAAGTTCGTCTTCAAGGATACGTGCCAACTGCTCGGCCGAGGTGCGGATCCGCTCAAGCTGAACCAATGTCGCGCTGTCCAGCGCCTGATGGTCGATCAGACGCAAGCCGCCCACGATGTCACTGACCGCCGACCGAATGTCGTGGTTCAGATACGCAAGCCGGTCGGATTCCTGTCCGATAACATCCGCTTTCATAGGGTCGGGACTTTTCACAGGGCCACCGAATATTCAGTCAAAGGTAGTTTGGTCTAATGGGTCGTTAAAAACAGGTTTATAACACTAAGACGCTTTGTTTCTAAAGGGAAATAGTGTCCGCCGCCCCGTGGGGCGACGTGGCGTAACGTTCTGAAAACTAAGCAAAGGCCTATCCGGAGGGATAGGAAAACTAGTCTTTCGGATAGCCTAATTTGCCAACAGCGTCCCGAATCTCGTCCAGAATCGCCGGGTCGTCAATGGTGGCGGGGGCCTTGAAATCCTGCCCGTCGGCGATTTTCCCCATGACTCCGCGAAGGATCTTGCCGGACCGGGTCTTGGGCAGACGGTCCACCACGCAGGCCAGTTTAAAGGCGGCCACGGGGCCGATCTTGTCGCGCACCAGCGCCACGCATTCGTCCACGATCTGCTCTTCGGACCCCGAGGCGCCCTTGTTGAGGCAGACGAACCCCATCGGCAACTGACCCTTCAGCGAGTCGCTGATGCCGATGACCGCACATTCCGCGACCTGCGGGTGGCTGGCCAAAATCTCTTCCATCGCCCCTGTCGACAGACGGTGCCCCGCCACGTTGATGACGTCATCGGTGCGGGCCATGATGTAAAGATAGCCGTCGGCGTCGCGATAGCCCGCATCGCCGGTCTCGTAATAGCCGGGGAACGCCTCCAGATAGCTTTTGCGGTAGCGGTCGTCGGCGTTCCACAGGGTGGGCAGGGTGCCCGGCGGCAGCGGCAGCTTTACCGCGATGGCCCCAAGCTCGCCCGCGGGGCGGGGGGTGCCGGCCTCGTCCAGAATCTGCACGTCATAGCCCGGCATCGGCACGGTCGGAGAGCCGATTTTGACCGGCAGCGCCTCGATCCCAACGGGGTTGGCGACCATCGGATAGCCGGTTTCGGTCTGCCACCAATGGTCATAGACCGGAACCTGCATCACCTTTTGCGCCCATTCGATCGTATCCGGATCGGCCCGTTCGCCCGCCAGATACAGCGCACGCAGGCACGAGATGTCGTAGTCCTTGATCAACTCGCCCGCGGGATCTTCGCGCTTGATGGCGCGGAAGGCCGTGGGCGCCGTGAAGAATGACCGCACCTTGTGGTCCTGTATCACCCGCCAGAAGGTGCCGGCGTCGGGCATGCCGACGGGCTTGCCCTCGAACACGACGCTGGTGTTGCCGTGGATCAGCGGCGCGTAGCAGATATAGCTGTGCCCCACGACCCAGCCCACGTCCGAGGCGGCCCAGAAGACCTCTCCGGGGTTGACGTTGTAGACGTTCTTCATGGTCCAGTTCAGCGCGACCAGATGACCGGCGGTCTGGCGGATCACGCCCTTGGGCGCCCCCGTCGTCCCCGAGGTGTAAAGGATGTAGACCGGGTGATTGCCCTCGACCGGCATGCAGGCGGCCAGCGGCGCGTCCTTCTGGAAGGCGTGCCAGTCGTGGTCGCGACCGGGGACCAGCGGGGCCTCTTTTTCCGGGCGTTGCAGGATGACGGTGAATTCGGGCTTGTGGCTGGCGATCTCGATAGCGCCGTCCAGCAGAGGCTTGTAATCGACCACGCGCCCCGGCTCGACCCCGCAGGAACCTGCGATGATGGCGCGGGGGGTGCAGTCGTCGATGCGGGTGGCAAGCTCGGTCGCGGCGAAACCGCCGAAGACGACCGAGTGCACGGCCCCGATGCGCGAGCATGCCAGCATTGCCACGATGGCCTGGGGCACCATCGGCATGTAGATGATGACCCGGTCGCCCTTCTGCACGCCCTGGCGCTGCAACGCGCCGCCCAGACGTGCGGTCTGTTCCTGCAACTCGGCAAAGGTCAGGCGCGAGACGCTGTCGGTGGCGGGGCTGGCGTGGATCAGCGCATCCTGATCGCCGCGCCCGGCGGCGACATGGCGGTCCACCGCGTTGTAGCAGGTGTTTACCAGCGCGTCGGAGTACCATTCGTAGAACGGCGGGTTTTCGTCGAACAGGGCTTTCGAAGGCGGGCGGACCCAGTCGATCGCCTGCGCGGCCTCCATCCAGAAGGCTTCCGGATCGTTCTGCCAGCTTTCGTAAACCTCGGCGTAACCCATGCGAAAATCCCCCCAAATCGACCTCATGCGCGATGGGTTGTTACGCGGACAGGGGCGCAGGCGCAAGATCGTTCCGGTGGCCGTGACGACGCAGGCCGGTTCGGCGGCAAAAAGGGCGGGTGCCGGCCGGCCCCGCCCTTATGCATTTCAGCGATGTGAACCCATGATCGGGCGCCGGATCAGCCGTAATGGGCGACCGGCGTGCCGGCGATGGCCGACATGTTCAACAGCCCCCGCGCCGTGATCGACGAGGTGACGATATGCGCCCGGTTGCCCATGCCCATCAGGATCGGCCCGACCTCCAGCCCGTTGCCCTTGACCTTGAGGATGTTGCGCACCCCCGAGGCCGCGTCGGAGTTGGCGAAGACCAGCACATTGGCCGCACCGCGGTAGCGGCTGTTGGGGTAGATCCGGTCGCGCAGCCCTTCGTCCAGCGCGGCGTCGATGTTCATCTCGCCTTCATACATGAAGTCGCGCGGGGTGGCGTCCAGAATGGCCAGCGCCGCCCGCATCCGCCGCCCGGTGTCGCAGTCCAGATTGCCGAATTGCGAATGCGAGCACAGCGCGATCTTCGGCGTCAGGCCGAAGCGGCGGGCGTGGCGGGCGGCGCCGATGCAGGTCTCGGCGATCTGCTCGGGCGTGGGTTCGGCGTGGATGTGGGTGTCGGCGACGAACAGCGGACCGTCTTCGAGGATCATCAGCGACAGGGCGCCCACGGGCTTCAGCTCGGGCGTGCCCAGCACCTGCTGGACGTATTTCAGGTGCCACAGATACTGGCCGAAGGTGCCGCAGATCAGGCTGTCGGCTTCGCCCCGGTGGACCATCACCGCGCCGATGGCGGTGGTGTTGGTGCGCATGATCGCCTTGGCCAGATCGGGGGTGACGCCGCGCCGCTCCATCAGACCGTGGTAGGTGGTCCAGTATTCGCGATACCGCGAGTCCTTCTGGGGGTTCACCACGATGAAGTCATCGCTGAGATGCATGTTCAGACCGGCGCGTTCGCAGCGGGCGTTGATCACCTCGGGGCGGCCGATCAGGATGGGCGTGTCGGTGGTTTCCTCGATCATCGCCTGTGCGGCGCGCAGCACGCGCTCATCCTCGCCCTCGGCGAAGACGATGTGGCGGGACGCAGTGGCCGCGGCCTCGAACACCGGGCGCATCAGCATGGCCGACTTGAAGACCGCGCCGTCAAGCTGGGCCTTGTAGGCCGCCAGATCCTTGATCGGTTTGGTGGCGACGCCGGTGTCCATAGCGGCCTGAGCGACCGCCGAGGCGACGACCCCCGTCAGACGCGGGTCAAAGGCCTTGGGGATCAGGTAGTCGGGGCCGAAGGTCATCGGCTCGCCCTGATAGGCCTCGGCGGCCTCGGCGGATGAGGTGGCGCGGGCCAGATCGGCGATGGCCTCGATGCAGGCCAGCTTCATCTCGTCGTTGATCTCGGTCGCGCCCACGTCCAGCGCGCCCCGGAAGATGAACGGGAAGCACAGGACGTTGTTGACCTGATTGGGATAATCCGACCGGCCGGTGGCGATGATGGCGTCGGGGGCCACGGCGCGGGCTTCGTCCGGCATGATCTCGGGCATGGGGTTGGCGAGGGCCAGAATGATCGGCTGGCTGGCCATGCGGGCCACCATCTCGGGTTTGAGCACGCCGCCGCCCGACAGGCCAAGGAACAGGTCGCAATCGTCGATCACGTCGTTCAGATCCCGGTGGTCCGAGACTTGGGCAAAGGCGGCCTTCTGGTCGGTCATCTCTTCGGTGCGGCCTTCGTGGACCAGCCCGGCGATGTCGCACAGCCAGATGTTCTCGCGCCGGGCGCCCAGCTTCATCAGCATGTCCAGACAGGCGATGCCCGCAGCCCCGCCGCCGGTCGAGACGATCTTGATGTCGGCGATGTCCTTGCCGGCCACCCGCAGCGCGTTGACCGCCGCCGCGCCGACCACGATGGCGGTGCCGTGCTGGTCGTCGTGAAAGACCGGAATGCCCATCCGCTCGCGGCAGATCTTTTCCACGATGAAACAGTCGGGGGCCTTGATGTCTTCAAGGTTGATGGCGCCGAAGGTGGACTCCAGCGAACAGACGATCTCGGCCAGCTTGACCGGGTCGCTTTCGTTCACCTCGATATCGAAACAGTCGATATCGGCGAATTTCTTGAACAGGACGGCCTTGCCTTCCATCACCGGCTTCGAGGCCAGCGCCCCGATGTTGCCAAGCCCCAGCACGGCCGAGCCGTTGGTGACCACGCCGACAAGGTTGCCCTTCGAGGTAAAGCGCCGCGCGTTCGCCGGATCGTCCTTGATCGCCAGACAGGCCTCGGCGACGCCCGGCGAATAAGCCCGCGACAGGTCGCGCCCATTGGCCAGCGGTTTCGAGGCCCGGATCTCCAATTTGCCGGGCTTGGGAAACTCGTGATAATCCAGTGCGGCCTGTTTCAGGCTGTCGTTGCGGCTGTCGCTCACGGCGGCTCCCTCCCTTGGTGATCTGCGGTGCGATATGGTTTAACGTTAAACCATTTTGACCGGCATATCACTGCTGGACCCTACGGCAAAGAGTCTGCATCGGAAAATATTGCCGCAGGCGTGGGGGTGCCTATGGGTCTGCAAGCCGCCTTATGACTTGCGCAGCGCCTCCAGCCGCGCGTCGGCTTGCCGACGGGTCAGGGTGGTGTCCATCGGCTGGCCGGTTTCCTCGCACAGCGCGCGCAACATGTCCTGTTGCTGCGGTGTCATCGGCTCGTCCAGACGGGCGTCGTCGCCGGGCACGGCGCTGCCCGCGACGGGGGCGGCGGCGATCACATTGGGGTCCTGTGGCATCGGAGCATCCTTTCCAGTGGGGGCCGGATGGTCCGGCCCCTTCCTTTCCGCTCGGGCCGGGCGATCCGGTCCCTTGGCACTACAACCGGGCCGCCGGGGGGCGGGTTCCGATCTGCCCTTGCGCTTGGCCCCGGCCCGCAGCACCATCGACCCCAGATCAACCGGAGGATGATATGTCCCTGTTAGACGCCGCAACTGCCGTCCGCGAAAACGCCTATGCCCCTTATTCGGGCTTCCGGGTCGGCGCGGCCCTGCGGGGATCGGACGGGCGGATCTATGCCGGGTGCAACGTGGAAAATGTGGCCTATCCCGAAGGCACCTGCGCCGAGGCGGGCGCGATTGCAGCGATGGTGGCCGCCGGTGTCACCCGCCTGCAAGAGGTGCTGGTGCTGGCCGGCGGACCGGCCCCCGTTGCCCCCTGCGGCGGCTGCCGCCAGAAACTGCGCGAGTTCGGCGGCCCCGATGTCGTCGTCACCATGCGCAACACCGACGGCGCCCAGATCCGCCAGACGCTGGCCGAACTGCTGCCCGGTGCCTTCGATGCGCATCAGATGGGCGGTAAGGCGACGGCCCCCGATATGGCGGCAAACGATCCGATGACCAAGGACTGACCCCCGATGGACGCCCGCAGCATTCTGGCCCGCATGCGCGACGGCCACGGCCTGACCCCCGAGCAGACGGAATGGCTGGTCGCCGCCCTTGTGGGGGCCGGGGACGAAAGGCTGGGCGATGCGCAGGCCGGGGCCTTCGCCATGGCGGCCTGCATCCACGGGCTGGGGCCCGGCGGGCGGGTCGCGCTGACGACCGCGATGCGCGACAGCGGCGACGTGCTGTCGTGGGATCTGCCGGGGCCGGTGCTGGACAAACACTCGACCGGCGGTTTGGGCGATTGCGTCTCGCTTGTGCTGGCACCGGCGCTGGCGGCCTGCGGGGCCTTCGTGCCGATGATCTCGGGCCGGGGTCTGGGCCATACGGGCGGCACGCTGGACAAGCTTGAAGCGATCCCCGGACTGTCCTGCGACATGCCCACCGAAGCCTTCTCGGGCCTTGTGCGCTGTGCCGGCTGCGCCATCGCCGCGGCCAGCGCCGACATCGCGCCTGCGGACCGGCGGCTGTACGCGGTGCGGGACATGACCGGCACGGTGGAAAGCATCGACCTGATCACGGCCTCGATCCTGTCGAAGAAGCTGGCGGGCGGGGCGCAGGCGCTGATCCTTGACGTCAAGACAGGCTCGGGCGCCTTCATGGCCACGCCCGCCGCCGCAAAGGAATTGGCGCAGGCACTGGTGCAGACCGCCCGCGGCGCCGGGCTGAGCGCAGGCGCGCTGGTGACCGACATGAACCAGCCGCTGGCGACCAGCCTTGGCAACGCGCTTGAAGTCATGGCCAGCGTCGAGTGCCTGACGGGCGTGGACGGACACCCCCGGCTGCGCGACCTGACCAAGGCGCTGGGCGGCGAGCTTCTGGTGATGGGCGGGCTGGCCGACGCCCCGACCGACGGCGCCCGGATGATCGCCGGGGCGCTGGACAGCGGGCAGGCGGCCTTGCACTTCGCCCGCATGGTGCACGGCATGGGCGGGCCTGCCGATTTCGTCGAACGCTGGCGCGACCGTCTGCCGGGGGCGCCGGTGATCAAGGATGTGCCTTGCGGGCCGGACTCAAACGGGCTGGGCGCAGATGGTCAGGCCGGAACCGGGCAGGGCGGCACCGGGCAGGGCGGCGTTTACGTGCAGTCCATCGACGGGCGCGCGCTGGGCATGGCCGTGGTCCATCTGGGCGGCGGGCGCCGGACCGAGGGCGGGCAGATCGACCCGACCGTGGGCCTGTCGGACGTGGTCTCTCTGGGGCAGAAACTGGCGCCGGGTCAGCCGCTGGCGCGGGTGCATGCCGCCGATCCGGCCACCGCGGCGCGGGCCGTGGCGCAGGTGCAGGCCGCCATCGTGACCGGGCCGGATCCCTTGGCGGCAACGCCTCTGGTGCTGGAAAGGATTGACTGATGGCGCGCGCGTTCCTGATCGTGATGGACTCGGTGGGGTGCGGCGGCGCCCCCGATGCCGCGGCCTTCGGCGACGCCGGCGCCGACACGCTGGGCCATATTGCCCAAGCCTGCGCCGAAGGCCGCGCCGATGGCCCAAGCGATGGCCCGAGCAATGGCACAAGCGCCCCCCCCGCGCAGCCGACCTTTGGCCGCCAAAGGACGCGCCAAGGTCCGCTGCATATGCCCAACCTCGACGCGCTGGGGCTTGGGGCGGCGGTGCGCCTGTCCTCGGGTGCCACGATGCCGGGGTTCGACGCCCAGCCGGACGGGCTTTGGGGCGCGGCCGAAGAGGTCTCGCGCGGGAAAGACACGCCCTCGGGGCATTGGGAACTGGCGGGCGTGCCGGTGCCGTGGGACTGGCACTATTTCCCCGACGCGCAGCCCGCGTTTCCGCCCGACCTGACCCGGCACATCTGCGATCTGGCCGGGACCGAGGGGATCCTTGGCAACGCCCACGCCTCGGGCACCCAAGTGATCGAGGATCTGGGCGCCGAGCATCTGCGCACCGGCTGGCCGATCTGCTATACCTCCGTCGACAGCGTGTTGCAGATCGCCGCCCATGAAGACGCATTCGGGCTGGACCGTCTGATAACGCTTTGCCGGGATCTGGCGCCGCATGTCCACGCAATGCGCGTGGGCCGGGTGATTGCGCGGCCCTTCACCGGGGCGGGCTCCGCCGGTGACCCCTTCCGCCGCACGTCGCGCCGGCGGGATTTCGCGATGGCGACACCTTCACCGACGCTGCTGGACTGGGCGCAGCGCGACGGGCGCGAAACGGTGGCCATCGGCAAGATCGGCGACATCCTCTCGGGACGCGGTATCGACCAGACCCTGAAGGGGGCCGATGACGCCGCCCTGTTCGATCATCTGGTGGACCGGGTCCGCAACGCCCCCGACGGCTCGTTCACCTTCGCCAATCTGGTCGAGTTCGACACGCTTTACGGTCACCGCCGCGACGTCGCCGGATACGCCGCCGCGCTGGAGTGGCTGGACACCCGCGTGCCCGAACTGCTGGCCCTGCAACGGCCCGGCGACATGATCCTGTTCACCGCCGACCACGGCAACGACCCCACATGGCGCGGCACCGACCACACCCGCGAGCGTGTGCCGGTGGTTGCATCGGCGGACCGCGCGGGGCACATCGGTCTGCGGGGGTTCTCGGACGTGGCGGCGGCCATCGCCCGCCATCTGGATCTGTCCGAAACCGGCCCCGGAAAGGCATTCTGATGAGCATTCGTTCCCTGCCCAAGGCCGAACTTCACCTGCATCTGGAAGGCGCGGCACCGCCCGCCTTCATCGCCGGGCTGGCGCGGGAAAAGAAGCTGGACATCAGCGGGATTTTCGACCGCGACGGCCATTACGCCTATCGCGATTTCACCGATTTTCTGGCCGTCTACGAGGCCGCCTGCACCACCCTGACCTCTCCACAGGATTTCTATCGCCTGACCCGCGCCGTGCTGGAGGAAAGCGCCCATCACGGGGTGATCTACTCCGAGACGTTCCTGTCGCCCGACTTTTGCGGCGGCGGCGATCTGGTCGCCTGGCGCGAGTATCTGGCCGCGATCCGGCAGGCCGCCGACGAGGCTCGTGCCGACAGCGGCATCGTTCTGCGCGGCGTCGTCACCTGCATCCGGCATTTCGGCGGCAAGCAGGCCCGTCAGATCGCCCGCTGCGCCGCCGAGACGGCGGACGACTGGCTGGTCGGCTTCGGCATGGGCGGGGACGAGGGGCAGAACGCCGCCGCCGATTTCGCATGGGCCTTCGACGCCGCCCGCGAAGCCGGGCTGCGCCTGACCTCTCACGCCGGGGAATGGGGCGGGCCTGACAGCGTGCGCGAAACGCTGGACCACCTGCGGGTCGAGCGTCTGGGCCACGGCGTCCGCGCCTGCGAGGATGCCGACCTGATGCGCCGTCTTGCCGATCAGCAGATCATGCTCGAGGTCTGTCCCGGCTCGAACGTGGCGCTGGGCCTGTATCCCGACTGGCCAAGCCATCCGATCGACCGGCTGCGCGGGGCGGGCGTGACCGTCTCGGTCTCGACCGACGATCCGCCGTTTTTCCATACCGACATGACCACCGAATTCACCCGGTTGGCCCGCGACAGGGGCTGGGAAGAGACGGATTTCGCCGAGATCACCCGCGCCTCGATCGGGGCGGCGTTTTGCACGCCCGACGACAAGCAGGCGCTGTTGCGCAGATTGGAGCCCGCTGATGACTGACGCCCCCGAGACGCAAATCACCCCCGACACGCACATCGCATCCGGCAACCCGCCGCATCTGACGATCGCGAGCCACCCGTTGATCCAGCACAAGCTGACCTTGATGCGCGACCGGGCGACCCCGACGGCGGTTTTCCGCCAGCTCCTGCGCGAGATTTCCCAGCTTCTGGCCTATGAGGTGACGCGGGATCTGGCGCTGACAACGCGCCGGATCGAGACCCCGGTCGCCCCGATGGATGCCCCGGTTCTGGACGGGCGCAAGCTGGCGCTGGTGTCGATCTTGCGGGCGGGAAACGGGCTTCTGGACGGCATGCTGGAACTGATCCCCGCGGCACGGGTCGGCTTTGTCGGGCTTTACCGCGACGAGGCCACGCTGCTGCCGGTTCAGTATTATTTCAAGGTTCCCGCGGACATAAGCAACCGGCTGGTGATCGTGGTGGACCCGATGCTGGCCACCGGAAACTCCAGCGCCGCGGCGATCGAGATGCTGAAAGAGGCCGGGGCCACCAACATCCGGTTCCTGTGCGTGGTGGCGGCCCCCGAGGGGGTGAAATTGATGGCCGAAGCCCACCCCGATGTGCCTGTGATCACGGCCTCGCTGGACAGTCATCTGAACGATCACGGTTATATTGTTCCGGGACTAGGGGATGCGGGGGACCGCATGTTCGGCACAAAATAGGCTAAGTTTTTGGTTTACTCCGCAGCCACAATCCCGCATGATTCGGTTATCTGACGGGGGTCGAGCAATGACAAACTACCGAGTGGCCACTGTGGTGGTCGCGCTGGCACTGGCCGGCATGGTCACAGGCATAACCGGAATTTCCCGGGCCGAAGCTCAAAGTCTGCGAAATTCTTCCGGGCCGGCCGAACGTCCGCCCGCCAGCTTCGCCGGCAAGCAGTTCGTCGACAGCAAGGGATGCGTCTTTGTCCGTGCGGGATATGGCGGCAGCACCACCTGGGTGCCGCGCGTCGATCGTGGTCGCAAGGTCGTTTGCGGAGCCCGTCCGACGCAGGTCGTGGGCGCCGAGAAGGTCGATCCGCCGGCGACGACCCGGACACCGGCCGCCCGCGCGCCTGCTGCTGCTCCGGCCCGCACCCCGGCCCGTACCACCGTCCGCACCACCACGACCGTGAAGCCCACGACCCTGAAGCCCACGATCCTGAAACCAGTGACCCCGGCTGCGACCCTGACCACGGGTCAGCCCGCTCGCAAGGTTATCCTGAACCCCGCGCCGGTGACAGCGGTCCCGGCAAAGCCCGCGGTCAAGAAAGTGAAACGCAAGGTCGTACGCAAGCCCGCCGCCAAACCGGCCCGCGCCGTGCCCAAGGCCCGCGCGACGGTCACGGCCCGCCCGGCCTGCGATTACGGCCCGGCCTCCAGCGCCTATGTGAACAGCGGCACCCGGTTTCCGGTGCGCTGCGGCCCGCAGGCCGTCCATCCGGCGGATCAAATCCGGGCGCCCGTGAACCGGGGGCTGAACGACAACACCACCATCGCCGTGCCGCCCCGGCCCGCGACGCAGGTGCCGGCGCTGAACGTGCGCGGCTCCAGCAAGAACCTCGCGCCGGTCAGCCGCTCGGCCATCACCGGCGACATCGTGATCGCGCCGCCCCGCCCGGTGACCATCCCGCGCGGCTACAAGCGCAGCTGGACCGACGGTCGGCTGAACCCCAAGCGCGGCATCGGCAAACTGTCGGGTGAACTGGCCAGCAGCCTGATCTGGACCCGCAGCGTGCCCCGCCGCCTGATCGACAGCGCCACCGGCGAGGATGTGACCGTGCGCTACGGCTTCCTTCGCTATCCCTATGTCAGCTACGCCCAGCAGAAACGGGCGCTGATGAAGGCCGGCGTTCCGATCCACGAGATCGACGTCCAGACCCGCGCCGCCCCGGTGGCCCCGGTGCGCGGCGCCCGCATAACACCGTCTGCCCGTTCGCGGACGACGAAGACCCCGACCAGACCAGCCAAATCAACAAAGAACGCGGCAATGTCAGGCCAAGCTGCGCGGCTGGTATCGGTCGGGGTCTATTCGGACAAGGCGACCATCGCGCGGGCCGTCGCCCGGCTGCGTCAGATCGGTCTGACCCCGAAGGTGGCACAGACCGCCAAGGGGACCATCGTGGCCGCCGGACCCTATGCCGCCCAAGACGCGGCACGGGTTCTGGACCGCGCCCGCAAGGCTGGCTTTGCCGAGGCGACGCTGCGGTAAGGTTTCAGTCATTCGATAAAGGTGCCGAAGACCGGGGGCGGGACGCAAAACCCGCCCCCGTTTTCTTTGCTGGATCTTTCGTTGCTGCATCGGTGCGCTTCGGCCATGTCACGAAGCCCTATGCCCGAAGCCCGAAGCCCCGAGCCGCCTGTCAGTCACAGGATCAGCTACAGATCCCCTGAAGCCGGATCCAGTCCGCATCGCTCATCAGCGGCTCGGCCAGACGGTCGCGGAAGGGGTCGCCTTCAAGCAGGGGCAGGGTGCTGGTCCCGGTCTCGTCCTGAGCCAAGGCATAGGGGGTGGCGGGCACGCCGGTGGCCTCGAACGTGGCGAGAAGTCGCTCGTCGGACAGGGGCTCGGGGTCCGAGGCCAGCAGGGTCTCGGCATAGCTTTTTAGGGTGGCATCGCTAATCTCACCGGTGGTCAGCAGACGCAGGGTGGGCCATGCGCCAACCTTTGCCAGCAGCCGGTTCAATGGGTCGTGATCGCGGGCGCGCAGCCCTTCGGCAAGGGTGTAGCCGGCCAGAACCTCGGGGCCCTCGTGATCCTCGACCACGGTCCGAGGCAGCACGATCAGCCCGCCCGGAAGGTGCAGCGGCGCGCGCATGTCACCGCTAAGGATCAGGATCCGGCCCCGGTCAAAGCCGGTCAGCCGGTCCCGCATCGCGGCCAGAACCGGCAGGGTTCCGGGGGCGCGGCATTCAGAGCCGGCCAGTGCCTCGACCTTGCGCAACAGGGTCTCACCGATGGCGGCGCGGGTGACTTGGGGCACGACGCGGACCGTATGCTGACGCAGGATGCCCGGCAGCACGAAGATCGAGAAGATGCCGATCGCGGCGGTGATCGCCAGAAAGCTGGCCAGCCGCACCCGGCCGGGCTGGGGCCGGCGGCGTTTGATCACCCGGCGCACCTGTTCGATGGCGTCGATGATCAGCTCTTCATCCAGCTCCAGAAGCTCGCCGGCTTCGCGATCGGGGCTGTAAAGGGCCGGCCTTTCGCCGGGATTCAGCCGGATGATGGCGGCAAGGGACCAATGGGCCAGCGCGGTGTCCTTGAGATCCGAGATCACCAGCGAGGCATCCCCGATCGACACGGCAACGTCGCGCCGCTGCGAGCGGCGGTCCCGGCGCCAGGTGCCCAGGCATTCCAGTCGTTCATAGGCGTCCAAGGCCGTCATCGAAGCATGCTGCTCTTATCGTTAATTCAAATCACCATAGCGGGCCGCGCCACGGGCGACAACGCGCGGCGGCCAAGAACAGGGCCTCCATTGACGGCCCGTTTCATTTTGCGCGTCCGTTTCGCCATCCGCCCCGCGTCGTGCGAAGGCAAGGGGCAATCGTCTTGTGTGATAGAACGGGGCGGTTGCAGTCCCAGCGGCGTGGGACAGAAGGCCCCGTTGCAGCGAGCGGGCCGGTAATTCCGGCGAGCATTCAAGCAACTACGACTATTTGGCACCTCTCGTTGACCCTTCTGCGGTGTCAGAGCAAAGAAAATGCATTCATTTTGCGGAAAACGTGCACAATGCCTGAAAATCGCCCGTTTTGCGTCACGCAAATTCCATCCACCACGGGTCAGATGAAATCTCGCTGGGGGGCGACGAGGGTGAAAGAACCGATGTTCGAGGACGTACCGCAGGCTGTCCAACGGTCCTATCAGGATGAATGTGCCCGGAATGGGCATGCATTGACGATCCCGTCCGCTCCGAAAGGGGCCGGTTTCGCGGCCCATGTCCGGTTGGCAACCCCGATGGGGTGGCGCCCGACCCATGGGCTTCGCGCCGGAGACGAAGTTTTCACCCTAGATGGCGGCACTCAGGTCATTCGCGACGTGCAGCGCCAGCCGGTCTGGTCGGCCGCCGAGCCGTGTCCGGCCAATCTGTGGCCCTATCTGGTGCCCGCAGGGGCGTTGGGCAACACCGGTGCGCTGTCGCTGACCCAAGGCCAGCATGTCCTGTTCGAGGAAGAGGCCGCGCTTGAGATGTTCGGCGCCTTTTCGGTCGCCGTCCCCGTGACGGAACTAGAGGGCTATTTCGGCATTCAGCGCATCGCCCCGGTCGGTCGGCTGGATCTGGTCTTCCTGATCATGGACCAGAACGAGGTTCTGATGGCCGAGGGCGGCGCGATGGTGCTGTGCCCCGCCGGGCAGCCGGGTGGCAAGCATCCCGATATGCAGTCCGACACACAGGCGGGACATGCTGCGGGCACTGCCCATGAACACCGGCCCCCGCGGGCCGATGTTCTGGATTATGCCTATCCCGATGACACCGCCTCGGAAGAGTCGATCGAGTATCCGGTCCTGCAACCCGCCCATTGCGAAAGTCTGCTGGACGAGTTGGAAGGCCGCGGCAGCGGCAGCTTCGGCTATTCGCCCGAGCCGGATTACGCCGCCTCGACCTCGGGGCCGGTCCGCTCGTAGAACCCCTGACCTGACGCGGCCTGCTTGGTCAGCAGATCGGGCGCTTCGAACCGCGCGCCGTGACGGCGGGACAGATCCTCGCAGATGTCCACGGCCTGCTTGGCGCCGATGATGTCCAGCCAGCTGAACGGGCCGCCTGACCACGGGGCAAAGCCCCAGCCAAGGATCGCGCCCACGTCGCCTTCGCGGATGTCCATCAGCACGCCTTCTTCCAGCGCGCGCACCGCTTCCAGCACCTGCGCCATCATCAGCCGGTTCTGAACCTCGGTCAGTTGCGGCTGCTCGCCGCCGGTGTATTTCTCGCGCAGGCCGTCCCAGATGCCGGTCCGTTTGCCCTTGTCGTCATAGGCGTAGAAGCCGGATTTGGACTTGCGGCCCAGACGGTCCTGATCGAACAGCCAGAACAGCACCTCGTCGGCGTCGTCGTTGTCATAGGCGTCGCCCATGGCCGCGCGGGTGGCCTTGGCGATCTTGACGCCAAGGTCGATCGAGGTTTCGTCGTTCAGTTGCAGCGGGCCCAGCGGAAAGCCCAGCATCTTGGCGGCGTTCTCGATCAGCGCGGGCTCGACCCCTTCTTTCACCATGCGGACCCCTTCGTTGATGTAGGGGATGATGCAGCGGTTGGCATAGAAGAACCGCGCGTCGTTGACGACGATGGGGGTCTTGCGGATCTGACGTACGAAATCCAGCGACTTGGCCACCGCCCGGTCGCCGGTCTTTTCGCCGCGAATGATCTCGACCAGCAGCATCTTGTCCACGGGGCTGAAGAAGTGGATGCCGATGAACTGCTCGGGCCGGCTGGAGGCCTGCGCCAGCGAGGTGATCGGCAGGGTCGAGGTGTTGGAGGCAAAGATGCAATCCTCGGGGATCACGGCTTCGACCCTTGCGGTGATCTCGGCCTTGACCTTGGGGTCCTCGAAGACGGCCTCGACGATCAGATCGCAGCCTTTCAGCGCCTCGATCTCGGTGGTGGCGGTGATGCGGTCCAGCACTTGGGTCTTGCCCTCGGGGGTGACCTTCTTGCGGGCGATGCCCTTGTCGAGAATGCCGTCGGAATAGGATTTGCCCCGGTCGGCGGCGGCCTGATCCTGATCGATCAGCACGACCTCGATGCCCGCGTTGGCGGCCACATAGGCGATGCCCGCGCCCATCATGCCCGCACCCAGCACGCCCAGCTTTTTGACGCGCTGGTCGTCGATGCCTTCGGGGCGGTTGGCGCCTTTCTCCAGCGCCTCTTTGTTGATGAAGAGCGAGCGGATCATCGCCTCGGACGAGGGGTTCATCAGGATGTTGGTGAACCAGCGTGCCTCGATCTTCAGGGCGGTGTCGAAGGGGACCAGAGCACCTTCGTAGACCGCGCCCAGCAGCGCCTTGACCGCCGGGAAGGCGCCCTTGGTCTTGCCGTTGATCATGGCGGCGGCACCCACGAAGGTCATGAAGCCCGCCGGGTGATAGGGGGTGCCGCCGGGCATCTTGTAGCCCTTGGCGTCCCATGGTTTCAGAATGTCGGCGTCCTTGGCCGACAGCACCCAGTCGCGGGCGGCCGCCAGCGGATCGGCGACCACCTCATCGACCAGACCGGCGGATTTGGCCTTGGCGGGCTCCATCAGCTTGCCTTCGACAAGGAAGGGGGCGGCGCCCATCGCGCCCAGCTTGCGGACCAGACGGGTGGTGCCGCCGGCGCCGGGAAAGATGCCGACCTTGATCTCGGGCAGGCCGATCTTGGCCTTGGGGTTGTCGGCCACGAAGATGCGGTGACAGGCCAGCGGGATTTCCAAACCGATGCCAAGCGCGGTGCCGGGCAGGGCGGCGGCGACGGGCTTGCCGCCCTTGTTGGTCTTGGGGTCCATGCCGGCCCGCTCGATCTTGCGCAGCAGGTGGTGGATCTGCATGATCCCGTCGAAGAGGCCCCGCGCCGGCTGGTCGCCCGCGCTTTGCTTCATCTTGGCGATGATGTTCAGGTCCATGCCGCCGGCAAAGCTGTCCTTGCCCGAGGTCAGCACGATGCCCTTCACGGCCTCATCCTCCAGCGCCTGATCGAACAGCGCCTCAAGATCCGCAAAGCCTTGCTGGTTCATAACGTTCATCGACTTGTCGGCCACATCCCATGTGATGATGGCAACGCCGTCGGCGTCGGTCTTCATGGTGAAATCGCTCATGTCCCGGACTCCTTACACGCGTTCGATGATGGTGGCCGCGCCCATGCCGGACGCGATGCAAAGGGTGGCAAGGCCGATTTCCTTGTCGGCCCGCTCCATCTCATCCAGCAGGGTGCCGATGATGATGGCGCCGGTGGCCCCCAGCGGGTGGCCCATGGCGATGGCGCCGCCGTTGACGTTCAGCTTGTCGTGATCAACATCGAAGGCCTGCATGAAGCGCAGCACCACCGAGGAAAACGCCTCGTTCACCTCGAAGAGATCGATGTCGCCGATGCTCATGCCGCTGTCGCGCAGGATCTTTTCGGTCACCGGCACGGGGCCGGTCAGCATGATGGTGGGGTCGGTGCCGATCTTGGCGGTGGCGCGGATGCGGGCGCGGGGTTTCAGCCCGTGGACCTCGCCGAATTCCTTCGATCCGATCAGCACGGCGGCGGCCCCGTCGACGATGCCCGACGAGTTGCCGGCGTGGTGGATGTGGTTCACCCGCTCCAGATCCGGGTATTTCATCAGGGCGACCTGATCGAAGCCGGGCATCATCTCGCCCATCTCCTTGAACGAGGCTTTCAGCCCGCCCAGCGACTGCATGTCCGTCTCGGGGCGCATGTATTCATCATGGCTAAGGATCGGCAGGCCATTCATGTCGCGCACGGTCACGACCGAGCGGTCGAACCGCCCCGCGTCCCACGCCGCCTTGGCGCGGCGCTGGCTTTCGACGGCAAAGGCATCGGCGTCGTCGCGGCTGATGCCGTAGCGGGTGGCGATGATGTCGGCGGAAATGCCCTGAGGCACGAAATACGTCTTCATCGCCACGGTGGGATCGGCGGCGATGGCGGCGCCGTCGCTGCCCATGGGCACGCGACCCATCATCTCGACCCCGCCGGCGACATAGGCCTGACCGGCGCCGCCCATGACCTGGTTGGCGGCCAGATTGACAGCCTCCATCCCGCTGGCACAGAAGCGATTGATCGACAGCCCCGGCACGCTTTCGTCGAAGTTCGAGGCCAGCACGGCGGTGCGGGCCAGACAGCCGCCCTGTTCGCCAACTTGGGTGACGTTGCCCCAGATCACATCCTCGACCGCGCTGGTTTCCAGATTGTTGCGGTCTTTCACGGAATTCAGCATGTCGGCGGACAGGCGGACCGAGGTCACCTCGTGCAGTGCGCCGTCCTTGCGGCCCTTGCCGCGCGGCGAACGCACGGCGTCGTAGATAAAGGCATCAGCCATAGAAGACTCCTTCAAACACCAGAATGACCCCGAAGAGCAGCAGGCAGGCGACGATCATCGCCGCCAGCGCAAGGGGCAGTTTCAGATACAGATATGGGACAAGCGCCGCGCCGGCGGGCAGGGCGCGGGGCAAAAGCCAGCCGGTCAGCGCCACCGCGAGGGTGGCGATCAGGCCAAGCTGGAAGAAGGCGGCGAAGGCCATGCCGAACAGCGCGAACCACCCCGCCAGCGACGCCACCGCATCGCCAAAGGGCGAGGGCAGGTCGGTGCGGCTGCGGGCATCAGGGCCTGAGGCCACGCGCAGCAGCAGCCGCGCGGCGGTCACAAGCGCCAGCCCGGGCAACAGCCACAGAAGGGTGGTTTCGCGGGTCATTTCGGTGGGAACGCGCGTTGCATCATGTCGTAGGGATGCTGCCAGCCCGGCGTGGCCGCGATGCGGTCCAGCCATGCGTCGATGTTGGGCCAGTCCTTGCGGTCAAAGCCGAAAGGCTCGGGGTAGTAGAGATAGCTGCAACAGCCCAGATCGGCCATCGTCAGGCTGTCGCCAGCCAGCCAGTCGCGCCCCTGAAGATGCGCGTCCAGCACCTTGTAGGCGGCTTTCAGACGGCCCTGCTGAAAGGCGATGACCTCGGCGGGGCGTTTGTCTTCGGGCAGGAAGTTCATCAGAAAGCGGGTGTTGCCGGTGATCGAGCTGAACTTGTGATTGTCCCACAGCACCCAGCGCAGCACCTCGTAGCGATCCTCGGGGGTGCCGGCCAGCTTGCCGGTCCGGTCCACCACATATTGCTGGATCACGCCCGACTGGGTCAGGGTCAGATCACCGTCCACCAGCACGGGAACCTCGCCCATCGGGTTGAGGGCGCGAAAGTCGGGGCCGCGGGCCTCTCCGGCGAAGAAATCGACGTGGACGGGGGTCCAGTCCATGCCCGACAGCTCCAGCGCCAGCGCGGCCTTGTAGGCGTTTCCGGATTCGGCAAAGCAATATAGTTTGGCGGTCATTCTGAGGCTCTCTTTCATGCGTGACGCTCTCCCGGCGAAGGGGGGCGGCGTGGTCCTAGCGGCGTCTTTCGCCCAGCTCGGCCTTGAACAGGCGCAGACGGTGCGACAGGTTGTCGGCGTCCATCACACTGTTGAAATGCTCGAACAGGAACGACAGGGCCTCGCCCTCCTCAAGCCCGGCTTCCTGAGAGAAACGGCGCATGTTGCGATAGGCATCCTCGGTCATCGCGATGTTGGTTCGGCGCGTCAGACGCAAGCGTTTGGCCATGTGGACCTCCGGGGTTGGGGGCGGGGTGCGGGCAGGCTGTCACATCTTCCGTCCCGTCGCCAGAGGGTCGCCAGAGGTGGGCGGGACCGACCCCGCCCATCCCCATACCCCGATCAGAAGGCGTCAGCCTCCAGCGCCATGACGGTATCGGCGCCGCTTTCGATCCGGGCCAGATGCATCGCCGTCGCGGGCAGTTGCCGCGCCATGTAATAGCGCCCGGTGGCCAGCTTGGTTTCCAGAAAGGCCGGATCGTCGGCGTTGGCGTCCAACCCTTCCACCGCGGCCTTGGCCATCCGTGCCCACATCAGGCCCAGACAGACGTGACCGAACATGTGCAGAAAGTCGGTCGAGCCGGCCAACGCGTTGTTCGGAGACTTGGCCGCGTTCTGCAGGAAGTAGGTCGCCGCTGCCTGAAGATCCTTGGACGCGGATTTGAGCGGATCAAGGAAGTCCTTGGCCAGACGGTCGTCGTCCTTGTTCTCGGCTATGAAGGTCTTGACCAGATCGAAGAAAGCCATGACGTGCTTGCCGCCGTCCTGCGCCAGTTTGCGGCCGACCAGATCCAGCGCCTGCACCCCGTTGGCGCCTTCGTAGATCATGGCGATACGGGCGTCGCGGGCGAATTGGGACATGCCCCATTCCTCGATATAGCCATGGCCGCCAAACACCTGCTGGGCCTGCACGGTCATCTCGAAGCCCTTGTCGGTCTGGAACCCCTTGATGACAGGCGTCAGCAGCGACACAAGGCCGTCGGCCTCGGCATCGTCGGCGCGGTGGGCCCGGTCGATCAGATGCGCGCCCCAGAAGGTCAGTGCGCGGGCCCCTTCGACGAAGCTTTTCTGATCCATCAGGCTGCGGCGGATGTCGGGATGCACGATGATCGGATCGGCGGGCCCGTCGGGGTTCTTGGCGCCGGTCACGTCGCGGCCCTGAAGCCGGTCCTTGGCGTAGGCGACTGCATTCTGATAGGCGGCCTCGGCCTGAGCATAGCCTTGCAGGCCCACGCCCAGACGGGCCTCGTTCATCATGGTGAACATGGCGCGCATGCCCTTGTCGGCGGTGCCCAGCAGATAGCCGGTGGCGCCGTCGTAGTTCATCACACAGGTGGCATTGCCGTGAATGCCCATCTTCTCCTCGAGGTTGCCGCAAGTGACCGGGTTGCGATCGCCAAGGCTGCCGTCGTCGTTCACCATGAATTTCGGCACGATGAACAGCGACACCCCCTTGATGCCAGCAGGCGCCCCGGTGATCCGGGCCAGCACCAGATGGATGATGTTGTCGGCCATGTCGTGTTCACCGGCCGAGATAAAGATCTTCTGCCCCGAGATTAGGTAGCTGCCGTCGTCCTGCGGTTCGGCCTTGGTGCGCATCAGGCCCAGATCCGTGCCGCAATGAGGCTCGGTCAGGTTCATGGTGCCGGTCCACTCGCAGGTCACCATCTTGGGCAGAAAGGTCTGTTTCTGCGCGTCGGTGCCGTGGGCGTGGATGGCGGAATAGGCGCCGTGGGTCAGGCCGGGATACATGTTGAAGGCCATGTTGGCGGACACGAAGATCTCGCCGACGGCGGTGCCCAGCAGATAGGGCATGCCCTGACCGCCGTATTCGGGATCGCAGTCCAGCGCGGTCCAGCCGCCCTCGCGCAGCTTGTCGAAGGCTTCGGAAAACCCCTTGGGCGTGCGCACGACACCGTTTTCCAGATGGCACCCCTCGCGGTCGCCGACCGCATTCAGCGGCGCCAGCACCTCGGACGCCAGCTTGCCGGCTTCCTGCAGGACCGGGCCGGTGAAATCGGCCTCCAGATCCTCGTATCCGGGGATGTCGGTTTCGGTGACTTTCAGGACCTGATGAAGCAGGAACTGCATGTCCTGGCTGGGGGCCGTGTAGGATGGCATTCGGTGCGACCTCTTCTTGGCGTTGGTGGCGGCATTTGGGGGCGCCCGTTCGAAACCGGGCGCCGGGCTGTGCGGGCGTTACTCGGCCGCGTTCTTCTGTTCGAGCGAGGCGATCATCTGATGGCCCCAGTGCAGCTGTTCCTGAAGCTCATCGATCGCGATGTTCAGCTCGTCGCGCTGGTCGATCATGGCGGCCAGACGTTCCTCGCCCACGGCGCAGGTGCGCGTCAGCTGGGTGATCTGCTGATCGTCCAGATCGTAAAGCGACAGAAGCTGGCGGATTTCCTCGAGGCTGAAGCCGAAGCGCTTGCCGCGCAGGATCAGCTTCAGCCGGGCACGGTCGCGTTTGGTAAACAGGCGTTTCTGGCCGTCGCGGATCGGAAACAACAACTCTTTGGCTTCGTAAAAGCGCAAGGTGCGGGCGGTGACGCCAAAGGCGTCGCACATCTCGCGGATCGTAAGGTTTTCGTCGGTCACTGGTACGTTCCTCTTCACTGGATACAGGCAGAGGATCAGGCGAACGTTGACGCAAATCAAGCGAAGTTTACGCGAACGTAAATCAACGTAACGTCATGTTTTTAACCTGACGCAGGGGCAAGCGGTTCAGGGTCGGGCACGGTAAGGTCGGTCAGGGGCCCGAGGCCGGGCCCTAGCCCAGACGCTTGATCGCGTCCTGCCGCATGCCCTCAAGCTCGTCGATGGTCGCCGACAGCTCGTCTTGCTGATGTCGCAGTTCCTTAAGCTGATCGGTGGCAATCTCGACCCATGCCTGTAACTGTGCCCGGGTGCCTTCCTCTTCATAAATAAGAAGAAAACGGCGAATCACTTCCAGGCTGAAGCCGAAACGCCGACCGCGCAGGATCAATGTCATCCGCGCCTGTTCGCGGGTGCCGTACAGTCGGTTGCGCCCCTGTTTTTGCGGGGTCAGAAGCTCAATATATTCGTAGTATCGAAGGGTCCGTGGGGTAACGTCGAATTTTGAGCACATCTCCTTGAACGATAAGAATGTTCCGCTCATGCTTGCTCCAATCGCTTTGGCCTGGCGTACAATTGGCGCAGCCCTTTGAAAGGGTAGCGCGAAGGTGTCGCTTTGCTATCAGAAACTGTATCACCTCGAAGCAGCCCGGCGCCAGACCCGTCCTGCGAATCCAAGGATCTGCGATGACTACGGACGACCGAAAACAGAAGCTGGCCCGCCAATTCATCGAGGCGATTCCCTATTCCAAAGCCCTGTCCATCCGGCTGGACGAGATCGGCGACGGCAGGGCGGTCTTGTCGATGCCCTATGACGCGGCGCTGGTGGGCGATCCGCGCACCGGGGTGATCCACGGCGGCGCGGTCTCGGCGCTGATGGACACCTGCGGCGGCGCGGCGGTGATGGCCCATCCCTCGGGGCCGATGGCGACGGCGACGATGGATCTGCGCATCGATTACATGCGCGCGGCCACGCCCGGCCAGCGCATCACGGCGCGGGCCGAATGCTACCACGTCACCCGTGCGGTGGCCTTCGTGCGCGCCGTGGCTTTGGACGAAGACAGCGACCGCCCCGTCGCCACCGCCACCGGCGCCTTCACGGTCGAGCACAGCCGCCCGTCGCCCCGCGCCGAGGGCCGGCTGAACATCGACATGACGACGGAGGGCACATGATGCCGCGATCCAGACCCGAGCCGATGCAGGTGGTCAAACAGCGGCGCGACGGGGGGTTGCGCACGCTGGTCGACGGCGTGCCCTTCGTGCAGTTTCTGGGCATCCGGTTCGACCGGCGCGGGGACGAGCTGACCGCGCTTCTGCCCTTTTCCGAGACGTTGATCGGCAACCCCATGCTGCCCGCCCTGCACGGAGGCGTCACCGCCGCGTTTCTGGAAGTCACCGCGATCATCGAGTTGAGCTGGTCGATCCTGTGGGACGATATCGAGAGCGGGCAGGCCGGATCGGACCCTGCCGCCCCCTCCGCACAGCCCGTGATGGCAAGCCCGCCGGCATTGCCGCGCACCATTGATTTCACGGTGGATTATCTGCGGTCGGGACTGCCGCGCGATGCCTATGCGCGGGCGCGGGTGGTGCGGTCGGGACGTCGCTATGCCAGCGTTCATGTCGAGGCGTGGCAAGACAATCGCGACCGGCTGTTCGCCCAAGCGACCGGGCATTTCATGATGCCGCCGCCGCCTGAATGAGGGGGCAGAGGCCTCGCGGAAGCTCTGGCCGTGGTCCGCTTCGCGCGATGATCCAAGGGGAATGTCTTCCATGAGCGCGTCTGCCACGGGCCGCCCCGTCACCCACCGCCGGGTTCTGGCAATCGCGATGCCGATCGTGCTGTCGAACGCCACCGTGCCCATTCTGGGGGCGGTGGATACCGGGGTGGTCGGGCAGATGGGGCTTGCCGCGCCGATTGGCGCGGTCGGCATCGGCGCCATCATTCTGACCGCGCTTTACTGGATCTTCGGCTTTTTGCGCATGGGCACGGCGGGGCTGACCAGTCAGGCCGAGGGGGCCGGCGACCGGGTCGAGGTGTCGGCGCTGTTGATGCGGGTGCTGCTGATCGGCGGCGCGGCCGGTCTGGCGATCATCGCGCTTCAGGTCCCGCTGTATGCCGCCGGTTTCGCCCTGTCCCCGGCATCCGATCAGGTCGAGGGGCTGGCCCGGCAATATATGTCGATCCGCGTCTGGTCCGCGCCCGCGGCCATCGCGCTTTACGGCATCACCGGCTGGCTGATCGCGCTGGAACGGACCCGCGCAGTGCTGGTGATCCAGCTATGGATGAACAGCCTGAACATCGGGCTGGATCTGCTGTTCGTGCTGGGCCTTGGCTGGGGTGTGGGCGGCGTGGCGACGGCGACGTTTCTGGCCGAGTGGTCGGGGCTGGCGCTGGGCCTGTGGCTGTGCCGCGACGGGCTGTCGGGCGGGGCGTGGCGCAACCGGGCGCGGATCTTCGATCCGGTGCGTCTGCGCCGGATGGCCTCGGTGAATATCGACATCCTGCTGCGCTCGGTCCTGTTGCAGGCAGCCTTCGTGTCGTTCCTGTTCTTCGGGGCGGACTTCGGCGACGTCACGCTGGCCGCCAACCAGATCCTGCTGCAGTTCCTGCATATCACCGCCTATGCGCTGGACGGATTCGCCTTCGCCGCCGAGGCGCTGGTGGGTCAGGCGCTGGGCGCGGGCAACCGGGCGCGGTTGCGGCGCGGGGCGTGGCTGACCTCGGTCTGGGGCGGGGTGACCTCGGTGCTGCTGGCCGTCAGCTTCGCGCTGGGCGGCAGGTGGATCATCGAGGTGATGACCACCGCCCCCGAGGTGCGCGGCGTGGCGGCGGATCATCTGTATTGGATGGTGCTGGCGCCGCTGGCCGGGCTGCCCGCGTGGATGCTGGACGGGATCTTCATCGGGGCCACCCGCACGCGGGACATGCGCAACATGATGCTGCTGTCGTTTCTGGCCTATTGTGCGCTGGTGGCGGTGCTGATGCCCGCCTATGGCAACGACGGGCTGTGGGCGGCGATGCTGTTGTTCTTCATGGTCCGGGGGGCGACGCTTGGCCTGCGGTACAGCCGGCTGGAGCGGCTGGCCGACGGCGGGTCACAGCAGGTCTAGCACCGTCTCGGGCGGTCTGCCGATGGCGGCGCGGCCGTTGGCGAAGACCACCGGGCGCTGGATCAGGATCGGGTGCCGCACCATCGCGGCGAAAAGCGTGTCGTCGGGGGTATCTGGGTCCAACCCCTCGGCGGCGAAGGCGGCTTCGCGGGGGCGCATCATGTCGATCACCGGCCCGCCCAGCAGGGCGTGGGCGGCCCGCAACTCTTCCAGCGAGGGCGGGTCGGTCAGGTAGGGCCGCACCTCCGGGTCGATGCCGCGGTCTTCCAGCAAGGCCAGTGTCTTGCGCGAGCTGCCGCAGCGCGGGTTGTGCCAGATGATCACGCTCATATCAGCCATTCCTCGCGGCCCGTCCCGACGGCATCGGCGACCGAGCCGTAGCCCTGCGCGTCAAGCAGACGATCAAGGCCGGTGGCAATATCGCGGACCAGCGACAGGCCGCCGTAGACCATCGCCGTGTAAAGCTGCACCGCCGAGGCCCCGGCGCGGATCTTGGCCAGCGCCTGTTCGGCTGTGGAGACGCCGCCGACGCCGATCAGAGGGATCGCGCCCTCGGTCAGGTGCGACAGGCGGGCCAGCACGCGGGTGGATTTGTCGAACAGGGGCGCGCCTGACAGGCCGCCGCGTTCATCCCGGTGGGCGCTGCGCAGGCCGGTGCGGTCCAGCGTGGTGTTGGTGGCGATGATCCCGTCCATATTCAGACGCAGCGCGATGCGGGCCACGTCGGCCAGTTCCGCGTCGCCCAGATCGGGCGCGATCTTGACGAACAGCGGCACCCGGCGGTCCATCGCGTCGCGCACGGCCTGCACCTGATCCAGCAGGGCGGCCAGCGCCTCGGCGCCTTGCAGATCGCGCAGCCGTTCGGTGTTGGGCGACGAGACGTTGACCGTGGCGAAGTCCACATGCGCGCCGCAGGTCCGCAGCACGCGACCGAAATCGCCGGCGCGATCCTCGCTGTCCTTGTTGGCGCCAAGGTTCAGCCCGACGGGCACGCGCGGCCCCGGGGCCTGCGCGGCGCGGGCGGCTTCCAGCCGGGCGGCTATGGCCTCGGCCCCTTGGTTGTTGAAGCCAAAACGGTTGATCGCGGCGCGATCCTCGGTCAGGCGAAAAAGGCGCGGGCGCGGATTGCCGTCTTGGGGCAGGGGGGTGGCGGCGCCAACCTCGATGAAGCCGAAGCCCGCCCGCGACAGCGGCCCGATCACTTGGGCGTTCTTGTCGAAGCCCGCCGCAAGGCCCACGGGATTGGCCAGATCCATCCCCGCCAGCCGCACCTTCAGCCGGTCCGAGGTGACGGGCCCCGCACCGCCCATCAGCCCCGTCTCCAACGCGCGGATCGACAGGCCGTGTGCCACTTCGGGGTCCAGCCTGCGCATCAGCGGCAGGCCCAGCCGTTCGGCGATCCTCATGTCAGATCCTTCGGGAATATGTGCCCCGAGGGGCCTTCGGGCAGGTCTTTGTGCCAGACCACGTCCGCCAGTGTCAGGGGGCGGTAAAGATGCGGGAACAGGGCACCGCCGCGCGACGGCTCCCACTTCAACGCATCCAGGGCGTCGGCCTCGACCGCCGCCAGCACCAGATCGCCTGCGCCCGCGAAATGCTTGGCCGCCGTTTCCTGCGCCTGTTCGGCGGTCGAAAAATGGATGTAGCCATCGCTCAGGTCGATGGGGGCGCCCTTGGTCTGGCCTTGGGCGATCAGGTCCTGCCACTCGGTAGGGCGAAATATCTTGTAGATCAGCATGGGCCGGTGATGCCGCCAATGCGGGGGCGGGTCAAGCAGCGGCTGCGCCTGCGGCGCACGCCCCGCGTCACATCCTTTGACAGGCTGCCGCTTCCCCGGCACTCTGATCGCGATGTTCATTCCCACCAAGGGGGTTTCCCATGATCTGCCGTATGCTGCTGGGCGCAACCGCGCTGACCCTGACCGCCGGCCTTGCCGAAGCCGAGATGACCCTGACGATCCTGCACACCAACGATTTCCACGCCCGCTTCGAGCCGGTGTCGAAATACGACGCCGGTTGCAGCGCCGAGGATAACGACGCGGGCGAATGCTTCGGCGGCTCGGCCCGGCTTGTCACCGCCGTCGCCGCGGCCCGCGAGCGGGGCGAAAACGTGCTGCTGGTGGACGGGGGCGACCAGTTTCAGGGGACGCTGTTCTACACGCAATACAAGGGCAAGGTCGCGGCCGAGATGATGAACAAGCTGGGCTATGACGCGATGACCGTGGGCAACCACGAATTCGACGACGGCCCCGAGGTGCTGCGCGGCTTCGCCGAGGCGGTGGAGTTTCCGATCCTGATGTCCAACGCCGACCTCACGTCCGAGCCGCTGCTGAAGGACGTGATCCAGAAATCCGTGGTGATCGAGAAGGGCGGCGAGAAGATCGGCCTGATCGGCCTGACACCGCAGGACACGGACGAGCTGGCCAGCCCCGGCAAGAACGTGGTCTTCAAGGACCCCTCCGAATCGGTGCAGGCCGAGGTTGACCGGCTGGAGGACGAGGGCGTGAACAAGATCGTCGTCCTCAGCCACTCGGGGTATGAGACCGACAAGCGCATCGCGCAGAACACCACCGGCGTCGACGTGATCGTCGGCGGCCATTCCAACACGCTGCTGTCGAACACCGACGAAAAGGCCGCCGGCCCCTATCCCACGACCGAAGGCGAGACCGCCATCGTGCAGGCCTATGCCTATGGCAAGTATCTGGGCGAGCTGACCGTGACATTCGACGATGACGGCAAGATCGTCACCGCCACGGGCGATCCGATCATCATCGACGGCAAGGTGGTCGAGGATGCCGACACCAAGGCCCGCATCGCCGAACTGGCCGTGCCGCTGGACGAAATCCGCAAGAAGGTCGTGGCCCAGGCCGCCGAGCCGATCGAGGGCGGGCGCGATGTCTGCCGGGTCAAGGAATGCCCGATGGGCAACCTGATCGCCGAGGCCATGCTGGACCGCGTCCGCGATCAGGGCGTTCAGGTGGGGTTCGCCAATTCGGGCGGCATCCGCGCGTCAATCGACGCAGGCGACGTGACGATGGGCGAGGTGATGACCGTGCTGCCCTTCCAGAACACCCTGTCGACCTTCACCGCCAGCGGCGCCACCCTGCGCGAGGCGTTGGAAAACGGCGTCAGTCAGGTCGAAGAGGGGGCAGGCCGGTTCCCGCAGGTGGCGGGCATGACCTTCAACTGGGACCCTGCGGCCGAGCCGGGCGCGCGGGTGCGCGACGTGATGATCGACGGCAAGCCGCTGGACGATGCGGCGACTTATGGCGTGGTCACCAACAACTATGTCCGCAACGGCGGCGACGGCTACAAGATGTTCACGATGGCCGAGGATGCCTATGACTTCGGCCCCGACCTGGCCGACGTTCTGGCCGAGTACATGATGGCCAAAGGGCCGGTGACGCCCATGACCGACGGGCGAATCAAGCGCGCCGGGGAATAGGCGCAGCGGCATCTGAGCCAATCGCGCCGGATCGGCCAGAAAAGGCACGGTGAGGACACGGTAAAAGGCTCGGTGAAAGGCACGGTGAAAGGTACGGGCCGGCGCGCCCCATCCCCCTAGCCGGGGCAGGCTTTCAGGTTGGTCTGAAACTGGCTTCCGGCGACGGTCATGCCTGCGCCCGCGCGCGGGGCAACCACATAGCTGCGCGTCTGCGCGGCGCCACCGCAGCGGACGTGAAGGCGCAGGGCCCCGTCCTCGGCGTCGATGCGGTCTATCGCACAGATCAGCCCGTTGCTGCGCATCTCCGAGGCGGTAAAGGCCCATGACGTCTCGACGTTGCTGCAGCTTCCGCCAACCTCGTACCACAGACCGACAACATCGCGCGAATAGGCCTCGGGCGCCACGGGGGCGGGCGGAGGCGTCGGGGTTTGCGCGGCAACGGCGGATTGAGGCGGCTCGGCAGGTTCGGCAGGTTCGGCAGGGACGGGGGCGGCGGGCGTCACAGGGGCTTCCCGCAAAGGCTCGGTCGGGGCCGAGATGATCACATCGCCTTGGCCGGGGGCCAGTTGGCCGATCCGGTCTTGTCCTGTGATGGGGGGCGCGCCTGTGGTGACCGTCGATCCCGTGCTGGTCGTCGATCCCGTGCTGGTCGTCTGGCCTGTGCCGGTCGCCGAGCCTGTCGCGGGCGCAGGGGTTGTCGTAATCGTGGTCGTCCGCGACGCAGTGGTGGGTGCGGGCGCCGTGGCGGGGGCGACGCCGATCTGCGGCAGATGGGCGGTTTGGGGGGCGGTTTGTGCGCTGGCCGGGTCGTTGCCTCTGGTTCGGGCCCGCTCTTGCTGCGCCTTCTCGGCTGCGGTGGTGCCGGTCGGCCCGATCATCAGTGATTCGCCGATCCGTAGATCCAAATCGCTGCCGATGTCGGGGTTGGCCAGCAGCAGCAGGTCTTCATCGATCTGGCAACGGGCGGCGATGGTGGCGATGGTGTCTTCGGGCTCGATCGCCTCGTAAAGCCCGCAAATCTGGGGCGGCTCGGGCGCGGCTTGGGCGGCAGGGGCCAGAACGCTCAAGGTCATGGACAGGATCGTGATCGGTCTCAGCATGGGGTCCCCCGGTGGGTTTCAAGGCCAAACGGCGGGATCGTGCAAGGGGTTCCCCGGTGCTCGTCGTATCTGACCTTCTCTGCCGAGGTTTCGTCCCGGGATTGCACCCGGCGGGCGCGCACCTATCTTGCTGGACATGTGCGGACGTTTCGCGATCACCCTTCCCGACGACGCGATGGCGCGGATCTTTCAGGCCGCGCCCGCGAACGACCTGCCGCCCGTTCCGAATTACAACGTCTGCCCCACCGACCGCGTGCATGTGGTCCGCGCAGGCCCCGGCGACGCCGATCACCCCGGGCGGCATCTGGTGGCCATGCGGTGGGGGTTCGTGCCCCATTGGTACAAAACCCTGACCGACGGTCCGTTGCTGATCAACGCCCGCGCCGAGACCATTGCCGCCAAACCCGCCTTCCGCGCCGCAAGCCGCGAAAGGCGCTGCATCCTGCCGGTCAGCGGCTTTTACGAATGGATGCGGGACCCGCAGGATCGCCGCTTGCCGTGGTATTTCCACCCCGCCGGGGCCGAGGTGCTGGCGCTGGCGGGCATCTGGCAACGCTGGACCGACCCCCAGACCGGCGAGGCACTGGACAGTTGCGCCATCGTCACCACGGCTGCCGGACCGGCGATGGCCCAGATCCACCACCGCGAACCGCTGAGCCTTGCGGCCAGCGACATCCCGCTGTGGCTGGGCGAGGAGGGCGCCGGCGCCGCCCGCCTGATGCGCCCCGCGCCCGACGACCGGCTGGCGCGGCACCGGGTCGCCACGGAGGTCAATTCCAACAAGGCCAGCGGGGCGGATCTGATTGCGCCTGCAGGCGCGGCCCCCTGATCACCCCTCTTGTCCGGACATGAAAACGCCCCCGCCGGATGTCTCTGGCGGGAGCGTCGGGCCCCGGGGGGCAGTGGTAAGGGCGAAGGACCGTCGCAGGCCCTTCGCCCCTTAACTTGGCGGTAGATCAGCCGTAGATCACTCGGCCGGTTGCGCGGTTTGCAGCTCGCTGGACTTGAAGATCTTGCCCATGACCAGCGCCAGACCTGCCGCGCCGAAGGACAACAGGGCCCCCATCTTGGCCGCATCCTGAACCGGGCCGGCTTCGAAGGCCACCGCCGCCACGAACAGCGAGACGGTGAAGCCGATGGCCGCGACGCAGCCAAGCACGAACAGATCCGAGATCTTCATCCCGACCGGCAGACCGAAGCCCATCACCCTGGCCCCTATATAGCCAAACAGCAGGATACCGAACGGCTTGCCGATCAGCAGACCCGCCAGCACCAGCCATGTCGCATCCCCGATGGACGAGAACTCGACGCCCGCGTTCATCAGGCCGAAGCCCAGCAGGATCACCTCGACCGGGCGCTTCAGGATGTGCTCGATGTGGTTGAGCATGTCCGTCAGGTGCTTTTCGGCGTCCGCGAAGATACCGTAATCCACATCCGCATGCGGGATGGCCGGAACGATCGGCAGCAGACCCAGCGCGGGGTGGATGCCGGCCTTGTAGAAGCCATACCAGCTAAGGGCACCGGCGATGACATAGGGCCAGATCGACACCGTCTTGCGGAAGAAAGTCGACATCGGCCGGTCCTGTTTGCCCCGGTCCATACGGCGCGGCAGCCAGTTGGCGATAAGGTAGACGCCGACACCGGCGGCGACCGACAGCAGCAGCCAGATCGGCGCAAGGTCGCCCTGCGGATAGAAGACCGCCAGAATGATCAGGCCGATGGCGTCATCGGCAATCGCCAGCAGCAGCAGGAAGCCCACGGCCGGGTGGCCGGCGCCGAAGACCATGCGGCCGATCAGATAGGAAAACGCGATGTCGGTCGCCGTGGGGATGGCCCAGCCGTTGGCCAGAACCGCCATCTTGCCGACCATGAAGGCGCCCAGCAGGTAGATGCTGACCGGGCCCAGCATGCCGCCGGCGGTGGCGATCAGCGGGGTCATGGCCTTCTTGCCGCGCAGCGAGCCCTGCTTGAGGGCGACCGCTTCCCAGACTTCCTTGCCGGCGAGGGCGAAGAAGAAGGCCATCAGCAGATCGTTGACCAGCCAGTGCAGCGTGATCGACCGCGAGACATGCCCGTCGGCATCCGTGTGCAGGCCGCCGATGAAGCTGTCCTTGACCAGTTCGAAGTCAACGAAGTGGTGATAGCTCTCGGGCGACGTATTGGCCCATATCAGGGCGATGATCGCCCCGGCGATAAGCAAAAGTGAATACTCTTGCACGAAATTCCATACTTTGCCCATCAGAGCCCTCCCTTATCGTCGTGTATGTCCTTGACCGCAGACCCCCCATCAGGGCAGCAGCAGGATCTTCCCGTGGTGTTCTGCGGCTTCCATCATGCGGTGCGCCTCGGCCGCGTCGGCCAGGGGCAGGCTTGCGTGGGTCACCGTGCGCAGCTTGCCGGCGGCAAACAGCGGCCAGACGCGGTCGCGCAGGGCGCGGGCCACGTCGGCCTTGAACGCATCGGGCCGCGACCGCAGGGTCGAGCCGGTCAGCGTCAGGCGCTTCAGCATCATCGGCATCAGGTCGATCTCGACCTTCGAGCCGCCGTTGAACGCGATGTTGACCAGACGCGCGTCGTGGCGGCTGGCCTTGATGTTGCGGGCGATGTAGTCGCCGCCGATGATGTCCAGAATGACGTCGGCGCCGCCGGCCTCGCGCAGGATCGCGACGAAGTCTTCATCACGAAAATTGATCGTGCGGCTTGCGCCCAACTCGCGGCAGAACTCGGCCGCCTTCTCGTCACCGACGGTGGTGAAGATCTCGAGCCCCAGCGCCGCGCCCAGTTGCACGGCGGTCGAGCCGATGCCACCGGCGCCGCCGTGGATCAGGAAATTGCCGCCCTCGGGCACGTTCTGGCCGTGGAAAATGTTGCTCCAGACGGTGAAGAACGTCTCGGGCAGGCCGGCGGCGTCCTTTTCGTCGACACCCTCGGGGACCGGCAGACAGTGGCTGGCGTCGACCGCCACATATTCCGCGTAGCCGCCGCCATTGGTCAGCGCACAGATCCGGTCGCCGATCTTCCAGTCCGACACCTCATCGCCCAAACCGACGATCTCGCCCGAAACTTCCAGCCCCAGCAGGTCCGATGCGCCTTTGGGCGGCGGATAATGACCGCGGCGCTGCACCATGTCGGGCCCGTTTACACCGGCCGCCGTGACCTTGATCAGAACCTCGTGAGAGCGGGCGGCGGGGACCGGACGCTCGGCGGTTTCCAGAACCTCGGGCTTGCCCGGCTCGCGGGCCTCGATCACTTTCATGGTCTCGGGAATCGTGGTGTTGGAAGTCATGCGCCTCTCATTTCGTTTGAAGGTATCAGGGCTGCGTCAGGGCCTTTTCTATGCAGGGCACCACGTCGTCGGTGTCGCGGGCCACGATGGCCCCCGCCTTGCGCAACAGATCGGCCTTTTCGTCGGCGCTGGCAGCCCCCAGCAGCGATAACGTTCCGGCATGGCCCATGCGCCGCTGGGCGGGGGCGTGACGCCCGACCACCAGAACGACGACCGGCTTGCCGTAGTCGACCGAGGCCAGATATTCGGCGGCCTCTTCTTCTTCGCGACCGCCGATTTCGGCGATCAGGACGACGGCCTTGGTGGCGGCGTCGTCGCGGAATTTTTCAAGACAGCCGCGAAAGCCCAGACCGTGCACCGCGTCGCCGCCGATGCCGACGGTGGTGGACTGACCCAGCCCCGCGCGGCTGCATTGCGCCAGCACCTCCGAGGTCAGCGAGGCCGACCGCGAGGCGATGCCAATGGGGCCCGGCTGCGCGTCGCGGGTGGGCATGACGCCGATCTTGCAGGCGTCCGGCGTCAGGATGCCTTGCGAGTTGGGGCCGATCAGCACCGAAGACGAGCCCTCAAGCGCCTGTTTGACGCGGATCATGTCGTGCACGGGCACCCGTTCGGTGACGCAGACGATGACGCCGATCTCGGCCTCGATCGCCTCGATGATGGCTTCGGCGGCGTGGTGGGCAGGGACCATGACAAGGCTGGCGTTGGCGCCGGTCTCGTCGCGGGCCTCTTTGACGCTGTCATAGACCGGAAGGCCCAGATGCCGGGTGCCGCCCTTGCCGGGGCGCACGCCCGCGACATAGTTCGACCCGTAGCGCACGGCCAGATCGGTGTAGAAGGTGCCCGAGCGGCCGGTCATGCCCTGAACCAGAACCTTGGTGTTCGCATCCACGAGAATCGACATCACTTGCCCCCTTTCCGCGCCAGTTCCACAGCCCGCCGGGCGGCGGCGCCAAGGGTCGGGCAGGTCTCGAACGGCAGCCGCCGATCCTTCAGGATCTGCGTCGCCCAGTCGGCGCTTTGCCCGGCCAGACGCGCCACGATGGGCAGTTTGCGGTCCGAGCGGGAATAGGCGAAGGCCACGCCTTCGGCCACGGTATCGCAGGCGGTCATGCCGCCGCCGTGCACGTTCAATAAGATGATCCGCACGCTGGGATCGGCCAGCAACAGCTCGACCCCGCGGGCGATCTGGAAGCTGGTGGCGGTGGTGCGGATGTCCATGAAGTTGGCCGGGCTGCCGCCGGCATCGACCAGCATGTCGTTGGTGGCCAGACCCAGACCGGCGCCGTTGACCACGACGCCGATATCGCCGTCCAGTTTCACAAGATTAATCTCGTTTTCCTGTGCGACACGCTCGTCCGCGGACCAGTCGTTGCGGTTGCGCAGGGCCTCGAACTCGGGGTGCCGGAAGCTGGCGTTGTCGTCCAGAAAGACCTTGGCGTCGACGGCGAACCATTCGTCCTTGCGGGTCAGGGCAAGGGGGTTCACCTCGAGCAGGGTCATGTCATTGTCGGCAAAGGCGCGGGCGGCACTTTGCACCATCTGGGCGGCCCCTTCGGCGTTGGTGTCGAAGCCGGTGGCGGTCAGAAACTCGGTGATTTCGGCGATGGGCGTATCGGCGCCACGGGGCAGGGACAGGCTGTCGACCACACCCGGATCGCTTTTCGCGGTCTTCTCGAAGTCCACCCCGCCGGTGGTCGAGGCCAGCAGCGTCGGCTGCCCCGAGGACGGGTCGATCACCAGCGCCAGATAATAGTCGCGGGCGATGTCCACAGCCGCCTCGACATAGACCGAGGCGACGGTCTCGCCGGTGCTGGATGTCTGTTCGGTGATCAGCTTGCGTCCGATCATCTGCTCGGCCTCGTCGCGCACCGATGTCGGGGTGGCGGCAAAGCGGACGCCCCCGGCCAGACCGCGCCCGCCGGCACCGATCTGGGCCTTCACGACGTATTTCTCGGAAGGGATCTCGCGGCAACGCTGTTCGGCCTCGGCGGGGGTCCGGGCAAGCCGTCCCTCGGGGATCCGAACGCCGTATTGCGCCAGAAGCTCTTTGGACTGATGCTCGGAAAGGATCATTGCACTGTCCCCGTGAATCCGGTTTTCATAATGGGCGAAGCGGTTGGTATCTGGTACACCAAACGCAGAACCCCGTCAACGACCGCCCGGCCCGGAACGGGCACACGGCGGGTCTGGAAGCGGGCAGGGACGTCGCCCCCGCACCACCGGCCCGCGCCAAGCGGCGCCGAACGGCAATGGGGTTTTTTCACGCTTTGGCCCGCCCGGCCAGAGCCATTCGGACAGGAGGCGTTCAAAATGCTGGAACTGAGGGACATGCAGTTGCTGTTGTCGCTGGCGCGGCACAAGCATTTTGCCCGCGCCGCCGGGGTCTGCGGCATCTCGCAGCCCGCGTTCTCGATGCGGATCCGCAACCTCGAGGCGCAGTTGGGCCTGTCCATCGTCAAGCGCGGCAACCGTTTTCAGGGCTTCACCGAGGAAGGTGACATCGTCCTGCGCTGGGCCCGCAAGATCACCGACGACGCCCGCGCGATGGAACAAGAGATCCTGTCGGCCAAGGGCACGATCAGCGGCACGCTGACCGTCGGGGTGATTCCCACCGCGCTGGCCTATGCCTCGCGGTTGCCGGCGATGCTGGCGCAGGTGCATCCGGGGATCATGGTGCGGCTGCGCTCGGCCACCTCGTTGCAGATCCAGCAGGGAATCGAGGATGGCAGCATCGACGCCGGCATCACCTACGAAGACGGCGTGTCCGCCGATGTGCTGGACCTGCTGCCGCTTTATCAGGAAACCTATGTGCTTGTGTCCCCGCGCGAGCTTGCGCCGCGCCTGACCGGCACCGCCACATGGGCCGAGGCCGCGGCCCTGCCGCTGTCCCTGCTGATCCGGGACATGCAGAACCGCCGGATTCTGGACCGTCATTTCGCCGAGATGAACCTGCACCCGCGGGTTCTGTCGGAAAACAACGCCTTCACCTCGTCGCTGGTCATGGTGAACGAAGGCTTCACGGCCACCATCGTCCCTCAGGCGCTGGTCGCGGCATTGGGGGAGTTGGAGAACGCCATCGCCCTGCCGCTGGTCGAACCCGAGCTCTCGAAATCGATCTGTCTGGTGTCGGCGGTCCGCAATCCGGGGCTGGCCACCGTGCAGGCATTGCAGCGGGTTTTGACACCCGATCCATCATAAGGCTGGCTTATGCAATATGTCGAAATTCGAATTTGATGATGCCAGTGGCTTATGCCATTTGTCTGGCCAAGTAGCAGGGAGTTACCGAAATGGCACCGCTTGATGATCGCAAAGGCGTCTGGAAATCCGCGCCTGGTAAGGGGCGCAAGACGCCAAAAGGCCGTCAGGTCGACGATAAGGCACTGGAGGAGGTCCGCGCGTTGCTGGGCGACCGGCCCCGGCGATCCGATTTGCTGATCGAATTCCTGCATTTGATCCAAGACCGCTATAAGCACCTGTCCGATGACCATATGCGCACGCTGGCCGACGAAATGCGCATGGCGCAGGCCGAAGTCTACGAGGTCGCCACCTTCTACGCCCACTTCGACGTGGTGAAGGCCGGCGAGACCGCGCCCCCCGATCTGACCATCCGCGTCTGTGATTCGCTGTCGTGCGAGTTGGCCGGCGCGCAAGAGCTGATCGCCAAGCTGACCGAGCAATATAACGGTGGCCGCGAGGTGCGCGTGCTGCGCGCCCCCTGCATGGGCCGCTGCGACACCGCCCCGGTTCTGGAGCTGGGCCACAAGCACATCGATCACGCCACGCCCGAACTGGTCGCCAAGGCCGTCGAGTCCCACGACACCCACGCCGTGATCCCCGAATACGAGACCTACGACACCTACCGCGCCGCCGGCGGCTACGCCAAGCTGGAAGAGCTGCGCGCAGGCTCCAGCACCCCCGACGAGGTGCAGGACATGGTGCTGGAATCGGGCCTTCGCGGTCTGGGCGGCGCAGGCTTCCCCTCGGGGCGCAAATGGTCCTTCGTGCGCATGAACGACGGCCCCCGCTATCTGGCCGTCAACGGTGACGAGGGCGAGCCCGGCACCTTCAAGGACCGTTATTACCTTGAGCGGACGCCGCATCCCTTCCTTGAAGGCATGCTGATCGCCGCATGGGCGGTCGAGGCCGACACCTGCTTCATCTACATGCGCGACGAATACCCCGCCGTGCTGGAGATCCTGCGCCGCGAGATCAAGGCGCTGGAGCAGGCCGGTGTGGTGCCCGAAGGGTATATCGACCTGCGCCGCGGCGCCGGCGCCTATATCTGCGGCGAAGAAAGCGCGATGATCGAGTCGATCGAAGGCAAGCGCGGGCTGCCCCGCCACCGTCCGCCCTTTGTGGCGCAGGTCGGCGTCTTCAACCGCCCGACCTTGGTGCACAACGTCGAGACCCTGTATTGGGTGTCCAAGATCCTGCGCGAAGGGCCCGAGATCCTGTCGTCGCATGAAAAGAACGGCCGGAAAGGGCTTCGGTCCTATTCGGTCTCCGGTCGGGTGCGCAAACCGGGTGTGCATTTGCTCCCGGCCGGATCTACCATCCTTGACGTGATCGAGGCCGCCGGCGGCATGCAGGACGGCCACACGCTGAAGGCCTATCAGCCGGGTGGCCCCTCGTCGGGCCTGCTGCCCGCCTCGATGGACGATATCCCGCTGGATTTCGACACGCTGCAACCGCATGGCAGCTTCATCGGCTCGGCCGCCGTGGTGGTGCTGTCCCAGCACGACAGCGCCAAGGATGCGGCCCTGAATATGCTGCGCTTTTTCGAGGATGAAAGCTGCGGTCAGTGCACCCCTTGTCGCACAGGCTGCGAAAAGGCGGTCAAGCTGATGGAAGCCGACACATGGGATCAGCCCTTGTTGGAGGATCTGTGCACCGTGCTTGGCGATGCCTCGATCTGCGGTCTGGGGCAGGCGGCGCCGAACCCTATCCGTCTGACGATGAAGCATTTCCCCGAGGATATCAGCAAATGATCCGCCTCGCTCCCTTCACAGCCCTGTCATGCTCGGCCCCCGCGCCGACGCCCCGCCAAAAGGACGTTTCCCATGCTTGATGCGAACTCCACCAAAACCGTCACCTTCACCCTGAATGGCAAAGAGGTCACCGTCCCCGACGGCTGGACCATCTGGGAAGCCGCGCAGGGCCGGGGTCTTGTCATCCCGCATCTGTGCCACAAGCCCGAGCCGGGCTATCGCCCCGACGGCAACTGCCGGGCCTGCATGGTCGAGGTCGAAGGCGAACGCACGCTGATCGCGTCCTGCATCCGGCCTGTGTCCGAAGGCATGGTCGTCAAGACCGACAGCGACCGGGCCGAGAAATCCCGCAAGCTAGTGATGGAGCTTCTGGCCGCCGACCAGCCCAAGCGCGATCTGGCCCATGACGCCAGCTCGCATTTCTGGAAGATGGCCGAGCTGAACGGGATCGAGGAAAGCCGCTTTCCCGCCATTGAACGCACCCGCGTGCCCCTGCTGGACGACAGCCATGTGGCCATGAGCGTCAATCTGGACGCCTGCATCCACTGCAACCTGTGCGTCCGCGCCTGCCGCGAGGTTCAGGTGAACGACGTCATCGGCATGGCCGGGCGTGGCCACGATGAAAAGATCGTCTTCGACATGGACGACCCGATGGGCGCCTCAAGCTGTGTGGCCTGTGGCGAATGCGTTCAGGCCTGTCCCACCGGCGCGCTGCTGCCCGCCACCGTGGTCGACGAGAATCAGATCGGCGACACCGAGGATTACGACCGCGAGGTCAATTCCGTCTGTCCCTATTGCGGCGTCGGCTGTCAGCTGTCGTTCAAGATCAAGGACGACAAGATCAAATATGTCGAGGGTCTGAACGGCCCCGCCAACGAAAACCGCCTGTGCGTCAAAGGGCGCTTCGGCTTCGACTACGTGGCCCACGGCCACCGTCTGACTAAGCCCATGATCCGGCGCGAGGATGCGCCCGCCAAAGGCCTGAACGTCGATCCCGCCAACCCGTGGACCCACTTCCGCGAAGCCACCTGGGAAGAGGCGCTTGACGTCGCCGCCGGTGGCATGGCCAAGATCCGCGACGAAAAGGGCGGCAAGGGCATCGCGGGCTTCGGCTCGGCCAAATGCTCGAACGAAGAAGCCTATCTGTTCCAGAAGCTGATCCGGCAGGGCTTTGGCCACAACAACGTCGACCACTGCACCCGTCTGTGCCACGCCTCGTCCGTGGCGGCCCTGATGGAAAACGTGGGCTCGGCCGCCGTGACCGCGACCTTCAACGAGATCGAGAACGCGGATGTCGCCATCGTCATCGGCGCCAACCCGACCGAAAACCACCCCGTCGCCGCCACCTACTTCAAGCAATTCTCGAAACGCGGCGGCAAGCTGATCGTGATGGATCCGCGCGGGCAGGGCCTGAAACGCCACGCCTCGCACATGCTGCAATTCCGCCCCGGCGCCGACGTGTCGATGCTGAACGCGATCATGAACGTGATCGTCGAGGAAGGTCTTTACGACCAGCAGTATATCGAAGCCTTCACCGAGAACTGGGAGGCGATGAAATCGCACCTGCGCGATTTCACCCCCGAGAAGATGGAAGAGATCTGCGGCATCCCCGCCGCCACCTTGCGCGAAGTGGCCCGCGAATTCGCCAACGCCCGCGCCGGCATGATCTTCTGGGGCATGGGCGTCAGCCAGCACATCCACGGCACCGACAACTCGCGCTGCCTGATCAGCCTCGCACTGATGTGCGGCCACGTCGGCCGCCCCGGCACCGGCCTGCATCCGCTGCGCGGTCAGAACAACGTGCAGGGTGCCTCGGACGCTGGCATGATCCCGATGTTCCTGCCCGACTATCAAAGCGTCGAGGATGACGGCGTGCGTTCGGCCTTCAAGGACATCTGGAAGCAGGGCGACGTCGACAGCCAGCGCGGCCTGACCGTGGTCGAGATCATGGATGCCATCCACGACGGCCAGATCTCGTCGATGTATATCCTGGGCGAAAACCCGGCCATGTCGGACCCCGACGCCGGCCACGCCCGCGACGCATTGGCCAAGCTGGAACATTTGGTGGTGCAGGACATCTTCCTGACCGAAACCGCCAACTATGCCGACGTGATCCTGCCCGCCAGTGCGTGGGCCGAAAAGACCGGCACCGTCACCAACACCAACCGTCAGGTGCAGATGGGCCGTCCCGCCGTGGCGCCTCCGGGTGAGGCGCGCGAAGATTGGGCGATCACGGTGGATCTGGCCAAGCGGCTGGGTCTGGACTGGACCTACACCCACCCGCGCGAGGTCTTCGCCGAGATGAAGCTGTCGATGAAATCGCTGGAAAACATCACCTGGGACCGTCTGGAATCCGAAAACGCGGTGACCTACCCGTCGCTTTCGGAAACCGATCCCGGCCAGCCCATCGTCTTCTCGGACGGCTTCCCCCGGTCCGAGGGGCGGGCAAAGTTCACCCCCGCCAGCATCATCGCCCCCGACGAGGTTCCGGATACCGAATTCCCGATGATCCTGACCACGGGGCGGCAGCTTGAGCATTGGCACACCGGGTCGATGACCCGCCGCGCCACGGTTCTGGACGCGGTCGAGCCAGAGGCCAACGCCTCGTTGCATCCGCGCACCCTGCGCCGTCTGGGCATCGAGCCCGGCGACAAGATGACGATCGAGACGCGCCGCGGGTCGATCACCATCATGGCCCGCGCCGACCGCGCCGTGTCCGAGGATATGGTCTTCGTGCCCTTCGCCTATGTCGAGGCCGCCGCAAACATGCTGACCAACCCCGCGTTGGACCCCTATGGCAAGATCCCCGAGTTCAAGTTCTCGGCCTGCCGGGTCAGCAAAACCGCGCAGGACATCGCCGCCGAGTAACGCCCTTTCGGGCGCGGTGGCCGGGTAACGCCCTTTCGGGCGCGGTGACTAAGAAAACAAAACTCCGCCGGGGCGCAGGTCGCCTCGGCGGAGTTCGCTATTGCCGGGTCGGTCCATGCCACTGCCGCAGACCCGGCGCCCCCCTCTCGGGCTTCGGCCCGATGAGCAGAACTCCGTCGGCCCCTGGGAGGAGGGTCGGCGGAGGTCTTGCTCGGCCCCACCGGCCCGTGACCGATCTTCAGCTATGTTTGTGAATGACTGCCGCGCCTAGCGCGACAGGGCCGCTTTCATCCGTGCCTTGGGGAAGCAGGTGGCGGCGCGGCCTTGGGCCTCTTGCCAGCGCCCGATGCTGCGGCGGGTCTTGAAACCGGGCAGCCCGTCGGCGCCGCCGACGTCATGGCCCATCCCCTCCAGCGCCCGCTGCATCGCCGCCACGTCCGAACGGTAGAGCCCGCCGACCTTGCCCCAGCGCCCCGAAAAATCACCCGAGCCATACTGAATCCGGTCGCCCACGTGGCCTACGAACAGCGCGTAAAGATCGCTCATGTTATAGTCCTTCAGCACGTAGAAATTCGGCGTGACCACAAAGGCGGGCCCGTTGCGCCCGGCGGGCATCAGCAGATAGCCCTCGCCCTTCAACTCATGCGCCGGGAAGGGCTTGCCGGACACGCGGGTGATCCCCATCGCCGCCCATTTCGCGATGGGCCGCCCCTGATCGGGGCCTTCCAGCGTGCAGGATACGGCGTCGGGCACGCGCACCTCGAAGCCCCAGTCGCGGCCCGTGACCCAGCCGTGACGGTCCAGATACGTCCCGATCGAGGCGATGGTATCGGCCTCGGACCGCCAGATATCCGCCCGCCGGTCGCCGTCGCCATCGGCGGCATAGTTCAGAAAGCTCGACGGCATGAACTGCGGCTGCCCCAGCGCCCCGGCCCAACTGCTTTTCATGCCATTGGCGCTGACGTGCCCGGCTTGGGCGATCTGCAGGGCGGCGACCAGCTCGTCGGTGAAATAGGGGGCGCGGGTGGACATGAAGCCCTTGGTGCCCAGAACCTCGAAGGCGTTATGAGGGATCTTCACCCGGCCATAACCGCTTTCGCGTCCCCAGATCGCAAGGATGATCCGCCCCGGCACGCCGGTGGCCCGTTCAACCTGTCCCAAGGCCGTCGCATGTCGCCGCGCCATCTGCCGCCCGACCGAGGTGGCCCCGTCGACAGATCCGCGATTGAAGTACTTGCCGGGGCTGCCGAACTCGGCCTGCCGCTGCCGTTTGGGGGTGCGCTTCTGTGTGCCGGGGGGGACCAGATCGGGCAGCTTCCAGTTCAGGCTGACACCCTTAAATGCTGCGTCGAAGGTCCCCCGGCTGACGCCCTTGGCCTGTGCGCGGGGCCAAACCGTTTGCTCCAGCCAGCCGCGAAACTGACGCTCGACTGTGGCGCGGTCTTGGGCGGCGGCGGGGACGGACAGGGCCGCCAGTGCCAGCGCAAGCAGCGGGCCGGACAGGGCAGGGCGCAGGGCCGCCGACACGAAGCGACGGAAAGCGGGGGCATATCTCACGGGGCGGACTCTCGATCATTCAGGTTGCGGGTCAGGGTTGGGTGGCAGGGATGGGCGTAAGAACACGACCGCCACAGGCTGGCACACCCACGCGCCGCGCAAAAGCCCCGCCGCGCGGATCGGTGGACAACCGCCCGTCGCGGCCTTGGGCCACCGATTGGCACGGGCGGGGCGATGGTCTATCAGGGCCGGGCAAAGCAGGTGCAGAGAAAGCGTCCCATGGCCAGCCACGAACGAGCCACCGCGTCCGACCCCGCCACCCCGGCGGACACCAGCACCGAGCACCGGTTGTTCATCCTGACCATTCTGGCCAAGGCGGCTCTGGGCGTGATCCAGATCGCCACGGCGGCGGCCCTGCAACTGGGGGCCGCGCAAACGCTGCCGCCCCTGCTGCGGTGGCTGGTGGAAAAGGAACTGTCCGAAGATCCCAACGACTTCATCGCCGCCCGGCTGCTGTCGCTGTTCAGCACGGCACCGCCCGCCGACCTGACATTCTACAAGATCTACTTCCTGTCCCACGGCCTGCTGCACCTGATCGTCGTCGCCGCCATCCTGCGCGGCGCCCGCTGGGCCAGCCACGCGGCCATCGCGGTGCTGGCGGCCTTCGTGGTCTATCAGATGTGGGAGTGGGTCGCCGTAGGGGGCCGGATGCTGCTGATCCTGAGCGTCATCGACCTTGCCGTCATCGCGCTGACCCTGCGCGACGAACAGCGCAAGCGGCAGATGTTCCGAAACCGAACGCCCGCCTGAATCTCCCCCCGCTACCCGCATAAAAAAACCCCGCCGGCTCTTGGGAGCACCGACGGGGTGTCGTTTGGCGCGGAAGGGCGCCGGGGGCGGGGCGGGGCAGGTTGCCCGCGCCCGACCTATTCGTTCAGCCGATGGCCTTCAGCACGGCCTCGCCCAGACCGGCAGGGCTTTCGGCGACGACGATGCCGGCCGACTTCATGGCCTCGATCTTGTCGTCGGCACCGCCCTTGCCGCCGGCGACGATGGCGCCTGCGTGGCCCATGCGGCGGCCCGGAGGCGCCGTGCGGCCGGCGATGAAGCCTGCGACGGGCTTCTTGCGGCCGCGCTTGGCTTCGTCTTTCAGGAACTGGGCGGCCTCTTCTTCAGCCGAGCCGCCGATCTCGCCGATCATGATGATCGAGTGGGTGTCGTCGTCGGCAAGGAACCACTCCAGCACGTCGATATGCTCGGTGCCTTTGATGGGGTCGCCGCCGATGCCGACACAGCTGGACTGGCCCAGACCCACGTCGGACGTCTGCTTGACGGCCTCGTAGGTCAGCGTGCCCGAGCGCGAGACCACGCCCACGGTGCCCTTGCGGTGGATGTGACCGGGCATGATGCCGATCTTGCATTCGCCGGGGGTGATCACGCCGGGGCAGTTGGGGCCGATCAGGATGGTGTCGGTGCCTTCCAGCGCCCGCTTGACGCGCATCATGTCCAGCACCGGGATGCCTTCGGTGATGGCGACGACCAGCGGGATCTTGGCGTCGATGGCTTCAAGGATCGAGTCGGCCGCGAAGGGGGGCGGCACGTAGATCACCGAGGCATTGGCGCCGGTGGCGGCAACCGCTTCGTGGGCCGAGTTGAAGACCGGAAGGTCCAGATGCTGCTGGCCGCCCTTGCCGGGGGTGACGCCGCCGACCATGTTGGTGCCATAGGCGATCGCCTGTTCCGAGTGGAATGTCCCCTGCGAGCCGGTGATGCCCTGACAGATGACGCGGGTGTTGTTGTCTACGAGTACGGACATGCTGTTACCCCTTCACCGCTTTGACGATCTTGCGGGCGGCGTCGCCCAGGTCGTCGGCGGCAATCACGTTCAGGCCGCTTTCGTTGATGATCTTCTTGCCCTCTTCCACGTTCGTCCCCTCAAGGCGGACGACCAGCGGAACCTGAAGGCCCACTTCCTTGACGGCTTCGACAACGCCTTGGGCGATGACGTCACAGCGCATGATGCCGCCGAAGATGTTCACCAGGATGCCTTTGACGTTGGGATCCGAGGTGATGATCTTGAACGCCTCGGTCACTTTCTCGGTGGTGGCGGCGCCGCCCACGTCAAGGAAGTTTGCGGGCTCGGCGCCTTCCAGCTTGATGATGTCCATGGTGGACATGGCAAGACCGGCACCGTTGACCATGCAGCCAATCTCGCCGTCCAGCGCGATATAGTTCAGGTCGTATTTGGAGGCGGCGAGTTCCTTGGGGTCTTCCTCGGTCTCGTCGCGCAGCTGGGCGATGTCCTGATGGCGGTAGGTGGCGTTGCCGTCAAAGCCCATCTTGGCGTCGAGGCACATCAGATCGCCCTTGTCGTTCACAACCAGCGGGTTGATCTCGAGCATCTCCATGTCCTTGTCGTTGAACAGCTTGTAAAGCGTGCCCATCAACTGAACGCATTGCTTGACCTGCTGGCCTTCGAGACCCAGCGAGAAGGCGATACGGCGACCGTGGAACGCCTGATATCCGGTCGCGGGATCGACGCTGAACGACAGGATCTTCTCGGGGGTCGAGGCGGCGACCTCTTCGATGTCCATGCCGCCCTCGGTCGAGCAGACAAAGGCGATGCGGCTGGTCTGGCGATCGACCAGCAGGGCCAGATAAAGCTCGCGCTCGATGCCCGAGCCGTCTTCGATGTAGACGCGGTTGACCTGCTTGCCGTCGGGGCCGGTCTGGTGGGTCACAAGGGTGCGGCCCAGCATCTTCTTGGCTTCGGTGGCAGCTTCCTCGACGGATTTGGTGATGCGGACACCGCCCTTTTCACCAGCATCGGCCTCCTTGAACGATCCCTTGCCGCGACCGCCAGCGTGGATCTGCGCCTTGACGACCCAGACGGGTCCGTCCATCTCGCCGGCGGCGGATTTGGCTTCTTCGGCCTTCAGAACGGGCCGACCGTCGGCGACCGGCGCGCCATAGTCGCGCAGCAGCCTCTTGGCCTGATATTCATGGATGTTCATGTCGAGTGTGACCTCCCTTTGATGGATCTGTCCCTGGTATTCATTGGCCGCTGGGTCATTTGATCAGCGGCAGGATCTGTTTGAAGGCATCGGTGCCGGCGCGGCCCAGCCATTCGAACACCACCATTTCGGTGGTGACGATGCCCGCGCCCCCTGCGCTAAGCCGTTCGATGCAGGCGGTTTCGCTTTCCAGCGTGCGCGAGGCGGTGGCGTCCGAGACGACGAAGACCTGATAGCCGTCCTCCATCAGGCTGGCGGCGGTCTGAACGACGCAGATATGCGCCTCCATCCCGGCCAGAACCACCTGACGGCGGCCCGTGGCCTTGACGGCGTCGCGGATGGCGTCGTCTTCCATGCACGAAAAATGGATCTTCTCGAAGACCGGCATGCCTTCGGACACCTTGGCGATGCCGGGCACGGTGCGGCCCAGCCCCTCGGGATATTGCTCGGTCAGGAAGACGGGCACATCCATCGCGCGGGCGGCGGTGATCAATGTGGCGGCGTTGCGGATCGTGCGGGCAGGGGCCTGCATCGCGGGCACAAGCCGTTCCTGCATGTCGATGACGATCAGACTCGAGTCGGCAGAGCGGATTAGCACGGTTCATCCCCGTTTGATTCTACGACCGGCAACCGGTCAGGAACTCATCTGGTATTCCAGATACCAACTAATCGTAGGCGCATCAAGTCCACTAAGAATTCAGTCGATTCTGGACGGCCAACGGTGTAGCGGATTTGACCGGGAAAGGGAACCTGCGCGGGGGCGCGAGGCTGTGCCAACCCACGGGCCGGTCGCCGGATCATGCCGTCGGTGCACTGGTCTAAAGGTCTGCCGGACGCCCGCGCGAATCACCAGACGATTCCCACTCTTTTCCCTGTGTGCTTTAGCGTTAAGGGGTTTGCCACCGGTCGATGGCAAAGCGGGGCAGGCGACTGGATCGCGAGGGCCGGGGCAAAAATCTGGCATCCCACGAAACGGCGATTTTACTATATAGCGACGTCTTTGGGCGGCGCTGGTGCCCGCCCGGCGTATGGCTCATCGTCAAAGAGGCACCTGTGACATGTTGTCAGCGCTGGTCCTGTGGTCTATGGTATGCCAACGAACGCGAGATTCGTGTTCCCCATTTCGCAAGGTCTGGCTGCTCAGATGAAACTCAAACCGATCGCAACCAAATTTACGCTGAAGGATCATATCTATGATCTTCTGCGGGATGCGATTGTCGAGATGAACATCTATGAAGAAGGTGCCAATCTGCGGCTGGACGAACGCTCGCTTGCCGATCAACTGGGCATTTCCCGCACCCCTCTGCGCGAGGCGCTGGTGCGGCTTCAGCAGGACGGCTTCGTCGACATTCAGGCCCGCAAAGGCGTCTTCGTTCTGCGCAAGACCCTTGATGAGATCCTTGAGATGATCGTCGCATGGGCCGCGCTGGAAAGCATGGCCGCACGCATGGCCGCCACGGACGCCTCTGACAGCGATCTGGGCAAGCTGCGCAAACATGCGATGCGCCATTCGGCCAGCGCCGCCCGCGCCGATCTGGGCGAATATTCCGACGCCAACATCCAGTTCCACGAGCTGATCCTGGAAATGTCGGGCTGCACATTGCTTAAGACGATGGCCGACGGCCTGTTCGTCCATATCCACGCCGTGCGCCGCCGTGCGCTGGAAGAGGGCGACCGCGCCACACGCTCGGTCGTCGACCACATGAGCATTATCGAGGCGCTGGAAGCCCGCGATGCCGAACTGGCCGCGCATCTGGTGCGCGAGCACACAATGCGGCTTCATGCCCACGTCCGCCGGGCATGGTCGCGAATTGAGACCCAAGCAAAAATACGTTCAACCTAATCTGAGATTGCTTCGGTCTGATGGAGGCCGGGGCAAACCACCAAACTCCTCGGGAGGAAGATCTAAAATGTCCGCAACTGTGCAACCCCTCAATGCCGCCGACGGCGATGCCCAAGCCTCTCAGGATCTGACCGATGGTTTCCACCTTATCATCGATGCGCTGAAGCTTAACGGCATCGAGACTATCTATAACGTGCCCGGCATCCCGATCACCGATCTGGGCCGCATGGCACAGGCCGAGGGGCTGCGCGTTCTGTCGTTCCGCCACGAATCCAACGCCGGCAACGCCGCCGCGATCGCAGGCTACCTGACCCACAAGCCCGGCGTCTGCCTGACCGTTTCGGCACCCGGCTTCCTGAACGGGCTGGTTGCACTGGCCCACGCCACGACCAACTGCTGGCCGATGATCCAGATCTCGGGCTCGTCCGAGCGTGAGATCGTGGACCTGCAGCAGGGCGACTATGAAGAGATGGACCAACTGGCCATCGCCAAGCCCCTGTGCAAGGCCGCCTACCGCATCCTGCACGCCGAAGACATCGGCGTCGGCGTCGCGCGGGCCATCCGCGCCGCCATGTCGGGCCGTCCGGGCGGTGTCTATCTGGATATCCCCGCCGCCCTGATGGGCCAGACGATGGACGCGCTGAAAGGCGAGCAGTCGCTGATCAAGGTTGTCGATCCGGCCCCGGCGCAGTTCCCGTCGCCCACCGCCATCGACCGCGCGCTGGACGTGCTGAAAGGCGCCAAGAAGCCGCTGATCATCCTTGGCAAGGGCGCCTCTTACGCCCAGTGCGACGACAAGGTGAAGGACTTCGTCGAAAAGACCGGCATTCCCTATATCGCCATGTCGATGGCCAAGGGCCTGCTGCCCGACGACCATCCGCAGTATGCCGGTGCCGCCCGCTCGCTGGTCCTGAAGGACTCGGATGCGGTCATGCTGATCGGCGCACGCCTGAACTGGCTGCTGTCGCACGGCAAGGGCAAGCAGTGGGGCGAGCCTCACTCGAAGAAATTCGTCCATATCGACATCGACCCCAAGGAAATGGACAGCAACCAGCCCATCGACGCGCCGCTGGTCGGCGACATCGAAAGCTGCCTGACCGCCTTGCTTGAAAAGATCGGCCCCGACTGGAAGAAGCCCTCGGACGAGTGGACCGGCGCCATCAAGGACAAGGTCGAAACCAACATCGGCCGCATGGCGCCGAAGCTGCAGAACAACAATGTGCCGATGGACTTCCACGGGGCACTGGGCCGTCTGAAGCGCATCTTCGCAGACAACCCCGATGCGATCCTTGTCAACGAAGGCGCCAACACGCTGGACTTCGCCCGCTCGGTCATCGACATGTACAAGCCGCGCAAGCGTCTGGACGTGGGCACATGGGGCGTGATGGGCGTCGGCATGGGCACCGCCATCGCCGCTGCCGTCGAAACCGGCCACCCGGTTGTCGCGGTCGAGGGTGACAGCGCCTTCGGTTTCTCGGGCATGGAGGTCGAGACGATCTGCCGGTACAACCTGCCGATCTGTGTCGTCGTCTTCAACAACTCGGGCATCTATCGCGGCACCGACAGCAATGACACCAGCGACGATCCGGCACCCACCGTCTTCGTCGAGGAAGCCCGCTATGACATGATGATGCAGGCCTTCGGCGGCGTCGGCGTCACGGCAACCTCGCCCGACGATCTGGAACGCGCGGTCCGCGAGGCGATTGCCAGCGGCAAGCCCACACTGGTCAACGCGATCATCGATCCCAATGCCGGCACCGAAAGCGGCCGCATCGGCAACCTCAATCCGCAAAGCGTGGTGAAAAAGAAATAACGCCGCGCTCAAACAGCATTTACGAACAGGAGCCTCCCATGAAAGCCCTCGAAGGCGTCAAGATCCTTGACTTCACCCACGTCCAGTCCGGACCGACCTGTACCCAACTTCTGGGCTGGTTCGGCGCCGACGTCATCAAGGTCGAGCGCCCGGGCGTAGGCGACGCCACCCGCAAGCAGCTGGTGGACGTCCCCGGCGCGGACAGCCTCTATTTCACGATGCTGAACCACAACAAGCGGTCCATCGAGCTGAACTCGAAGAACGAGACCGGCAAAGAAGTCCTGACCCGGCTGATCGAAGAATGCGACGTCATGGTCGAGAACTTCGCCCCCGGCGCGCTGGACCGCATGGGCTTCACTTGGGAACGTATCCAAGAGATCAACCCGCGCATGATCCTTGCCTCGATCAAGGGCTTCGGTCCCGGCAAGTATGAGGACTGCAAGGTCTACGAGAACGTCGCGCAATGCGCCGGCGGCTCGGCCTCGACCACCGGTTTCCGTGACGGCCCGCCTTTGGTGACCGGCGCGCAGATCGGCGACTCGGGCACCGGCCTGCACCTGTGTCTGGGCATCGTCACCGCCCTGTTCCACCGCGAAAAGTCGGGCCGTGGCCAGAAGGTCTCGGCGGCGATGCAGGACGGCGTCATCAACCTGTGCCGCGTCAAACTGCGCGACCAGCAGCGTCTGGAAAAGGGCCCGCTGCAGGAATACTCGCAGTTCGGCGAAGGCATCGAGTTCGGTGAAGCCACGCCGCGTGCCGGCAACGACTCGGGCGGCGGTCAGCCGGGCCGGATCCTCAAGTGCAAGGGCTGGGAAACCGACCCCAACGCTTACACCTACTTCATCACGCAGGCCGCTGTGTGGGAGCAGGTCTGCGACGTCATCGACGCGCCCGAGTGGAAGACCGCAGAAGGGTTCGCCACGCCCAAGGACCGTCTGGACAAGCTGAACGAGATCTTCGAACGGATCGAGCAGTGGACAATGACCAAGACCAAGTTCGAGGTCATGGACATCTGCAACCCGCTGAACATCCCCGTGGGTCCGATCCTGTCCACCAAGGAGATCATCGAAGACGAGGGCCTGCGCAAGACCGGCACCATCGTTGACGTCGATCACCCCGAGCGGGGCCGCTACACCAGCGTCGGCTGCCCGATCAAGCTAAGCGACAGCCCCGTGGAGGTGACGCGTTCGCCCCTGCTGGGTGAACACACCACCGAGATCCTGCAGCAGGTTCTTGGCTACGGGGGCGACGATCTTGACCGCGTGGTCAAGTCGGGCGCCGTCGGCGAGCCGAAGAAATCCATCGCTGCTGAGTAAAAGAAAATCCGCCGGGCGCGACCGGCAACATATCGATCGGCGCGCTCGGACAAGGGAGGAATGAGATGCGTATTGTGGTTCATGGCCAGCAGGCCTTTGGCAAGGCCGTTCTGGAACGGCTGCTGGAACGCGGCGAAGACGTCGTTGCGGTCTGCTGTGCCCCCACCAAGGAAGGCAAGCCCGAAGACCCGCTGGTGGAACTCGCCCGCGAAAAGGGCTTGCCCGTCCACCAGCCCGCTTCGTGGAAGACCCCCGAAGCGCTGGAGCTGATGAAAAGCTTCAACGCAGACGTCTGCATGATGGCCTACGTGCTGCTGTTCGTCCCCGAAGAGGTGCGCGACGCGCCCACCTACGGCACGTTCCAGTATCACCCGTCGCTGTGCCCGCTGCACCGTGGCCCCTCGTCGATCAACTGGCCCATCGCCATGGGCTCGACCATGACCGGCCTGTCGATCTTCTGGCCCGATGACGGCTTGGACGAAGGCCCGATCATGCTGCAGAAAACCTGCGAGATCGGTCCCGACGAGACTCTGGGCGATGTCTATTTCAAGAAACTCTTCCCGATGGGCGTCGATGCCATGATCGAGGGTCTGGAGCTGGTGAAGGCCGGCGTCATCCTCAAGCATGATCAGCGTCTCGAGGACGGGTCTTACGAAAGCTGGTTCGGCAAGGATGCCGCAACCATCGATTGGGCGAAGCCCGCCAAGGATGTCTACAACATCATCCGCGCCGCCAACCCCGCACCGGGCGCACGCGCCACGATCAAGGACACCGACGTCCAGATCTACGACAGCGCGCTGCTTGAAGGTGACGGAACCCCCGGAGAGGTGGTGTCCGCCACCGACGAGGGCATCACGATGCAGGCCGACGGCGGTCGCATCCTGATCAAGCGGCTGCGTCCGCTTGGCGGCGACAAGCAGGCCGCAGGCGCCTGGTACCAGGGCTAAGCCCACCCCCGGTCGCGGCGGCACCCGTCGCGGCCAACCACAAAAGCACAGACTATAAATTTATGGGAGCCACCTGATGTCCGACATCGAAATCGCCCGCAAGGCCAACAAGAAGCCTATCCAGGAAATCGGCGCTAAGCTGGGTATCACCTCTGACGATCTGCTGCCCTTCGGGCATGACAAAGCCAAGATCTCCGAGTCGTTCATCAAATCCGTGCAGGACCGCAAGGACGGCCACCTGATCCTTGTCACGGCGATCAACCCCACCCCCGCCGGTGAGGGCAAGACCACGACCACCGTTGGTCTGGGCGACGGTCTGAACGCCATCGGCAAGAAAGCCGCCATCTGTATCCGCGAAGCCTCGCTTGGTCCGTGCTTCGGCATGAAGGGCGGCGCCGCCGGCGGTGGTTACGCTCAGGTCGTCCCGATGGAAGACATGAACCTGCACTTCACGGGTGACTTCCACGCCATCACCAGCGCCCACAACCTGCTGGCCGCGATGCTGGACAACCACATCTACTGGGGCAACGAGCAGGAAATCGACATCCGCCGCGTCGCCTACCGCCGCGTGCTGGACATGAACGACCGCGCCCTGCGCCAGATCGTGTGCAACCTTGGCGGCGTCGCCAACGGCTTCCCCCGCGAAAGCGGCTTCGACATCACCGTGGCCTCCGAGGTCATGGCCATCCTGTGTCTGGCCACCGACCTTGCCGACCTCGAGCGTCGCCTGGGCGACATCATCGTGGCCTACCGCCGCGACCGCACCCCGGTCTTCGCGCGCGACATCAAGGCCGACGGCGCCATGACCGTTCTGCTTCAGCAGGCCATGCAGCCCAACCTTGTGCAAACGCTGGAAAACAACCCGGCCTTCGTGCACGGCGGCCCCTTCGCCAACATCGCCCACGGCTGTAACTCGGTCGTGGCCACCACTACCGCGCTGAAGGTAGCCGACTATGTCGTCACCGAAGCCGGCTTCGGGGCCGATCTGGGCGCCGAGAAGTTCTTCGACATCAAGTGCCGCAAGGCGGGTCTGAAGCCCGAGGCGGTCGTGATCGTCGCCACCGTGCGCGCCATGAAGATGAACGGCGGCGTGGCCAAGGACGATCTGGGCAACGAGAACGTCGACGCGGTCAAGAAGGGCTGCGCCAACCTTGGTCGCCACATCGAGAACATCAAACAGTTCGGCGTTCCCGCCGTGGTCGCGATCAACCACTTCGTCACCGATACCGACGCCGAGGTCGAGGCCGTCAAGGAATACGTCAGCGGTCAGGGCTCCGAGGCGATCCTGTGCAAGCATTGGGCCAAGGGTTCCGCCGGCATCACCGATCTGGCCGAACACGTCGTCAAGATGATCGACGGGAAATCTGCCCAGTTTGCACCGCTTTACCCGGCAGAGATGGGCTTGTTCGAAAAGATTGAAACCATCGCAAAGCGCATCTACCGTGCGGATGAGGTTCTGGCCGACAAGAAGATCCGCGACCAGCTCAAGGAATGGGAGAAGCAAGGATATGGCGACCTGCCGGTCTGCATGGCAAAGACCCAGTACTCCTTTACAACCGACCCCAATCGTCGCGGAGCACCCAACGGTCACAGCCTTCCCATCCGCGAGGTCCGGATTTCCGCAGGCGCAGGGTTCGTCGTCGTCGTCTGCGGCGAGATCATGACCATGCCGGGCCTTCCGCGCAAACCGTCCGCCGAAAACATCTGCATCAATGATGACGGACTGATCGACGGTCTCTTCTAAGGAGTACGCACGTGATCCGAAAAATTCTGGTACCGGTTCGAGGCGACGGCAAGGGCGACAACGTCCTTGCCCACGCCGCAGCCCTCGCCCACAGGTTTAGTGCCCACATCGAAGTGACGCACTGCCGCCCGCGGCCCGAGGACCTGATTCCCTTTGGCGTTCCCATCCCGGAAGCCCTTCGGCGTCAGTTGGTTCAGAACACCTACACGCTGGCAGATCAGGAAGAGCAGGGTCTCAAGGACGAGGTTCACGCCCTGTCCGCCAAGCTTGATCTGGACGATACCGGCCAGAATATCGGGGATCGTGCGACCGTCTCCTTCGTGGAAGAAGTCGGCCGTCAGGTCGACGTCATCAAACGGCATGGCCGCCTTGCCGACGTGATCGCGGTGGCCAAGCCGGACCGCGACCGCAATCTGGGCACCAACACTCTGAAAGCGGCGCTGTTTCACTCGGGTCGTCCGGTGCTGATGTGCCCGCCGACCGACACGCCGCCGCCGGTGCTGGGCAAGTCCGTGGCGATCGCTTGGAACGGCAGTTCCGAATCGGCCCGGGCCCTGGCACAGGCCATGCGACTCATCACGACCGCCGACAAGGTGGCGATTCTGACGACTGGCGAAGACGCCGGTCCCGGTACAGCGGCTGACGATCTGGTGGCGTATCTGCGCCTTCACAAGGTCGCGCCCGAAGTCGTCAACTTCACGGCTTCGCGCAGCATTGGCCAGGATCTGCTGGCCAAAAGCGCAGAAATCGGCGCCGATACCATGATCATGGGCGCCTATGGTGATAGCCACGAACGCGAGACTTTGTTCGGTGGCAATACGCAGACAATTGTTGATCGCGGCAATATGCCCGTGTGGTTAAGTCATTAGATCGCGGGACAATTCCGATTTGATCAATAATGATACGAAGGGAGGAGACAGGACAGAAACAGAGCAATCGCGAACCGGAAGAGCAGGAAAAAACTGCCGGTGGTTCACAATCAATCCAATCTTGGGAGGAAGACCAATATGTCCATCACAAAACGGACTTTTATTGCACTGGCCGGCGCAACCGCGCTGACCGCTACGTTCTCTTCGGCCGCTCTGGCCTGGGAGCCCAACAAGCCCATCGACTTCGTGATCATGGCAGGCGCCGGTGGCGGTGCTGACCAGATCGCACGGTTCATCCAGTCGGTGGCCGAGAAGAAGAAGCTGACGGTTCGTCCGCTGGTTCCGAACAACAAGGGAGGCGGCTCTGGCGCCGAAGCTCTGATCGCAGTCAAAGGGTCGTCCGATCCCAACCACTCGATCCTTGTGACGCTGAACTCGTTCTTCACCACCCCCCTGCGTCAGGAAAACCTGGGCATCGACGTCAGCACCTTTACTCCGGTTGCTATGATGGGCGTCGACCCCTTCGTGCTGTGGGTCCACAAGGACAGCGGCATCACCGATTTCGACCAGTGGCTCGAAAAGGTGAAAGAGGGCGGCTACGTCATGGGCGGCACGGGCAAAGGTCAGGAAGACAGCCTTGTCATCACCTGGCTCGAGCAGAACTTCGATCTCGACATCAAGTACATCCCCTACAAAGGGGGCGGTGCCGTCGCCAAGGATCTTGCTGGTCAGCAGATCATGGCATCGGTGAACAACCCGGCCGAGACCAAGGGTTTCTACGCTTCGGGTGACGTTGTCCCGCTTCTGGCCTTCTCGGACGAGCGTATGCCGGCATTCCCGGACGTTCCGACCGTGAAAGAGCTGGACAAGGACTTCAGCTACTACAACCAGCGGGCCGTCGTCGGCGCGCCGGGCATGTCTGATGAGGCCGCCAAATACTACCAGGACCTCTTCAAGACCATCTACGACAGCGAAGAATGGCAGAACTACATGGAATCCGAGAGCCTTTCGCCGCTGTGGATGAACCCGGACGAGCAAAAGGCCTATTGGCAGACACAAATCGATAACCATAAGGATCTGCTCGCAAAAATGGGCGAATAAGCCCAAGCGAGCGATCCACGGTACTTCAGGGAGGCAAGAATGCGACGTGGAGAGTTAATAACGGCCGGGGTCTTGGCCATCCTGTCCATCTACATGATGTGGAAGAGTACCGAACTCGATATCGGTTATATCAGTGGTGAAGGACCGGGAGGCGGGGCGTGGCCGTTCTGGCTCTCGGCCATCATCCTGATCTGTACCGGGATCATTGCTTACAACGGGGTAAGGCGGACTAGTCCGCCTTCCCAATCCGACGAACCCGTGCTGGACCCGGAGGGTCGCAAGATCCTGATCCAGGTCTTCGGTGGGATCGTCGCCTTTGTCGCTCTTGTCGGCATCTTCTCGATGTACGTCGCGATGGGTTTGTTCTTGTTCTATTATCTTTGGTTCCTCGGGCGACACCGGATCATCACCTCGCTGATCCTGTCGATTTCAACCCCGATCATCTTCTTCTTCTTCTTCGAGGCGCTCATGCGCGTCACCCTTCCCAAGGGCATGAAGTTTATGGAACCTCTGTTTAACTACCTGAATACCATCATTTATTGATGACCCGGGTCACGAGCAAACTACAGGAATGACGTAATGGAAATTCTTTCTCTACTCACTAGCGGCCTGCTCGAGGCTCTGGAGCCGATCAACTTAGGGTTGATCATTCTGGGGGTCACGCTTGGTCTGTTCATCGGCGCAATGCCGGGTCTGGGGTCCGTGAACGGTGTGGCGATCCTGCTGCCGATCACCTTCCTTGTCCCGCCCGCATCCGCCATCATCTTTCTAGCGGCGATCTACTATGGCGCCATGTACGGCGGCGCGATCAGTTCGATCACGCTGGGTATTCCCGGCGCCTCGACCGCGGTGGCGACCACCTTCGATGGTCGACCACTGGCGCGGAAGGGCCGGGCCAGTCTGGCGCTTGTCACCGCCGCCATCGCCTCGTTCGTCGGCGGCACGGTCTCGATCGTTCTGTTCACCATGTTCGCCCCGCTGCTGGCGTCGGTCGCGCTGAGCTTCGGCAACCCCGAGATCTTCGCGCTGATGCTGCTGGCCTTCGCGACCTTCGTGGGTCTGGGCGGCGACGACATCCCCAAGACCATCCTGTCGATCTGTCTGGGTCTGGTCTTCGCGGCCGTCGGCTTCGACGAGATCTCGGGCGAGCCCCGTCTGGTCTTCTTCGGCATCTCGGGCTTCCTGCACGGCATCAACTTCCTGGTTCTGGCAATCGGCGTCTACGGCATCGGCGAGATGCTCTGGACGATCTACACCACCCGCGGGAAGATCACGACGACCGAGGCCAAGATGACGGTCAAAGGTGTCGTCAGCGATGCCAAGGAAAGCCTTGTAAAGGGCAAGAAGGGCATGGCCATCGGGTCGGTTCTTGGCTTCTTCGTGGGCATCTTGCCCGCGGCTGGCGCCACGCCCGGTTCGCTGATGGCCTACGGCATCTCGAAGCTGACGTCGAAGGACCCCGACTCTTACGGCAAGGGTAACCCCGACGGCGTCGCCGCGCCGGAAGCGGCCAACAACTCGGCCTCGACCGGTTCGATGCTGCCGATGCTGACGCTGGGTATCCCCGGCTCGCCCACCACGGCGATCCTGCTGGGCGGCATGGTCATCTGGGGTCTGACCCCCGGTCCGCGCCTGTTCACCGACGAGCCTGCCTTCGTCTGGGGCCTGATCGGTTCGTTCTACGTGTCGAACTTCTTCTCGCTGGTGATCAACCTGTCGTTCGTGCCGCTGTTCATCTGGATGCTGCGGATGCCCTTCACCATTCTGGCGCCGATGATCTTCGTGCTGTCCATCGTGGGTGGCTATGCGGCGACCAAGGACATGCACGACGTCTGGCTGATGCTGGTGTTCGGTCTGTCGGCCTTCTTCCTGCGCAAGTTCGACTATCCGCTGGCCCCTGCGGTTCTGGCCATCGTGCTTGGCCCGATCGCCGAGCCGACGCTGCGCCAGTCGCTGCTGCTGTCTTCGGGTGATCCGTCGATCTTCTTCACCCGGCCGATTGCTGGCCCGATCACGGTGATCGCGATCATCCTGATCCTGCTGCCTCTGTTCAAGTTCATCCTTGGGAAGATGCGCGGCAACAAGGCGGTCGCCTGATCGCCTGAGCCGGATCGCCAAAGATCCTGACCGGGGCCGACATGGCCCCGGATCACCGAATACAAAAAAGGGCCCGCGTGCAGCGATGCAGCGGGCCCTTTCTTTTGCGCGACGAAGGGCAGGGGCGGTGATCCCCCCGCCCGTCAGCTTTCGTAACGGGTGTTGCCCCGGCGGTTGGTGTCGATGGGAAGCTCCACGAACAGCGGCTGGTGCGCGCGTTGCGAGCAGGCCTGCCGGGGGCACAGATGACAGTTCAGCCCGATCTGTCCGAACAGACGTTCATCCTCGCGGTTGTAGGTGGCGGCGTAACCGATGCGGTGGGCGTGCTGCATCTCGCACCCCAATGCCAAAGTCAGCCGCCGGTCCTGGGTTTCTTGGCTGAAGACAGGCCGGTGGACGGTGCGGCTGATGGTGAAATAGCGCTCGCCGTCGGGCAACTCGACGAATTGGGGCATGATGACGCCGGGCGTCGAAAAGGCCGCGTGGATGTTCCACACCGGGCAGGCGCCGCCGTATTCCGCAAGGTTGAACGAGGTCGAGTTGAACCGTTTCGACACGTTGCCCGCCTTGTCGATGCGCAGAAAGAAGAACGGCACCCCGCGCGCGCCTTCACGCTGCAGCGTGGTCAGCCGGTGGCACACCTGTTCGAACGAGACGCTGAAGGCGGCGGCGATCCGGTCGATGTCGTAATGCACCCGCTCGGCGGTGCGCAGCAGCGGGGCATAGGGCATCAGGTAGGCGCCGGCGAAATAGTTGGCCAATTCGACCCGGCATCGCGCCAGACCCTGATCCGAGCGGATGCCGCTGTTGGCGATCAACGTGTCCAGCAGGTCCGACAGTTCGATCAGGCATAGGACGTGGGCCAACTGGAAGACCCGGTTGTTGTGGTCCAGCGCCTGCGACAGGAACACGACGCCCGCGCTTTCGTCGTAATAGCGCAGGGTCTGGTCCATTTCTTCCAGCGGTTGGGTCAGGACCTGCGTGCGGTGCTTGTCGCGCAGACGGTCCTTGAGGTGGTAATACAGATCCTCTTGCGCAACGGCGCGTTCACCGCGCAGCCGCTCGGCGGCCTCCTCCAATTGTGGGAAATGGTTCGAGTGATCGCGGAAGAAGTCGTGGATGACGGTCTCGGGCGAGGTTTCCAGCAGCTTTTCCGGCATCTTCTCGCTGCCCGAGCGCATGATCTTTTCCAGCGTGGTGCGGTGGCCGCGATAAAGCTGCAAGAACCCCTCGACCAGCCGCGGGGCGTGGTCGATTGCCGCACGTATTTCGTGCAGATCGGGCTTCGTGTCGCCGAAAATCGGGTCCTGCATGGCGTGGCGCAGGTCGGCGATGTTCTTCGAGCCCTCGTCGGCGGTCAATTCCCGCCAGTCCAGATCGTAGATATCGGACAGGGCCATCAGCATCGGCACCGACAGGCTTCTTTGGTTGTTTTCCAACAGGTTGACGTAAGAGGGGCTGACCCCCAGCGCTTGCGCCATCTCGGCTTGGGTCTGATTGTGCTCGCGCCGAAGCTGGCGCATACGGGGGCCGATCAGTGTCTTTGGCATGGAAACTCGCGATCAGATGTGCTTATGTGCTCATAATTAAGCGTTATTTACAATATTACACACCGTAGCTAATGTGTGCTACACTTTTTACACATTTACTCGAATTGCCTAGTCACCCCATTTTCCGCAACTATATTACCATGAGAATTCACGGTGATTCCTGCGGGGAGACGTCGGACCACCGATCCATATTTGACAGTTTGCAAAAGGGCGGATGCATCATGGCTTACAAAACTCTCATTCTCGGAGCCTCCTACGGCTCGCTGCTGGGCACCAAGCTGCTGATGGCCGGTCACGACGTGACGCTGGTCTGTCGCCGCGAAACGGCCGATCTGATCAACGCCGAGGGCACCGAGGTGCGCCTCAAGCTGCGCGACGAAGACGACCACCGCGCCATCCGTTCGGGCGACCAGCCCGGCACGCTTGACGCCACCACCCCGGACGAGGTCGATCTGGCCCAGTACGACATGGTCGCGCTGGCCATGCAGGAGCCGCAGTACGGTTCCGACGACATCGTGCGTCTGATGAAGAAGATCGCCGACTCGGGTCTGCCCTGTCTGTCGATCATGAACATGCCGCCGCTGCCATACCTGCGTCGCATCCCCGGCGTCGACGCCTCGGCCCTGCGCGAGGCCTTCGCATGCCCCGACGTGTGGACGGCCTTCACACCGGGCAACGTCAGCCTGTGCAGCCCGGACCCGCAGGCGTTCCGCCTGCCGGACGAAGGCCCGAACGTGCTGTTCGTCGGCCTGCCGACCAACTTCAAGGCGGCCTGCTTTGAATCCGACGCACACAACGAGATGCTGCGCAAGATGGAGGCCGACATCGCCGAGGTCCGTCTGGACGGCAAGGATGTTCCGGTGAAGCTGCGCGTGTCGGAGTCGCTGTTCGTGCCGCTGGCGAAATGGTCGATGCTGCTGACCGGCAACTATCGTTGCGTCAAGGTCGATGGCGTCCAGCCCATCAAGGAAGCCGTGCACGGCGACGCCGCCCGCTCGGAAGCGATTTACGAGCATGTGAATGCCATCGCCCGCAAGCTGGGTGCCGATGCCGGCGATCAGGTGCCGTTCCAGAAATACGCCAACGCGGCGCAGAACCTGCTGAAGCCCTCGTCCGTGGCCCGCGCCATCGACGGCGGCGCCGAGCAGGTCGAACGTGTGGACATGGTCGTCAAGGTGATCGGCGACAGCATCGGCATGTCGAACGCCGACGTGGACGCCGTGGTCGAGATCGTGAACGGTCGGTTGAAGAACAACCGTCGCATCGCGGCCTGACCCAAGGAATTGTTGCCCGACCCCATATCGGGTGGCTCTTGATCGGAAGGCGGTGAGCGGACACTTCCGCCTTCCGATCTCAATTATACGGCTGTGCCGTCAAACCCGCCCCGGGTGACCGCCGGGCGGGTTTTTGCATTCAGCGGGTCGTGATCCGGAAGGGTGGGGGTGGCCGCGCGGCAGGCCAGTGCCGGTGCGGGCGATTGGATTCTTGACCTCCTCAGCGTGCTGCAATAGCAACGGGCCAGCGCGGGTATGGTGTAATGGTAGCGCCCTAGCCTTCCAAGCTAGTCGTGCGGGTTCGATTCCCGCTACCCGCTCCACTCTCTTATATTTCCGGTCTATCAGGCCTTGGTGGCCCGACCACGCCCGTCGCGGGACCGATGGTCGCACGACCCTGTCTTGTTGCCGGGGCCTGCGGGCTCTATACGGTGGCCGGCATAGAAAAGGGCGCGGTTCATGGTCAGACGGGCAGGCAGCAGCGACGAAGAGCGCGACAAGTCGCGCGACATGGGGGCGCTGCGGGCGTTGGTCCCGTTCCTGAAACCCTACCGGCTGCTGCTGGCCGCCGCCGGTCTGGCGCTGGTGCTGACCGCAAGCCTGTCGCTGATCCTGCCCATCGCCGTGCGCCGCGTCGTCGACGGCTTCGAGACCGAGGCGGTGACGCTTCTGGACCAGTATTTCACCGCCGCGCTTGCCATTGCAGGTGCGCTCGCATTCGGGACGGGGCTGCGATATTATCTGGTGACACGGCTGGGCGAGAGGGTTGTGGCCGACATCCGCAAGGCGCTCTTCCGTCGTATGATCGGCATGAGCCCGGCGTTCTTCGAGCGTCTGATGACCGGCGAGGTTCTCAGCCGTCTGACCACCGACACGACGCTGATCCTGTCGGTGATCAGCTCTTCGGTCTCGGTCGCGCTGCGCAACGTTCTGATCTTCTTCGGCGGGTTGGTCCTGATGCTGTTCACCAGCGCCAAGCTGACCGGTCTGGTGCTGTTGCTGGTGCCCGCCATCATCATCCCCATCGTCGTTCTGGGCCGCCGTCTGCGCAAGCTCAGCCGCGAGAATCAGGACTGGATCGCGCAAAGCTCGGGCAGCGCCTCCGAGGCGCTCAGCAGCGTTCACGCGGTGCAGGCCTATAGCTCGGAGCAGGTGACCGGCGACAGGTTCTCCGAGGTAACCGAGAAAAGCTTCGACGCCGCCCGCCGGCGCATCCTGACCCGCGCGGTGATGACCGTGATCGTGATCTTTCTGGTGTTCTCGGGCGTGGTCGGCGTGCTGTGGATCGGTGCCCGCGACGTGCGCGCCGACCTGATGAGCGTGGGCGAGCTGGTGCAGTTCGTGATCTACTCGGTGATGGTTGCGGGCTCGGTCGGCGCCCTGTCCGAGATCTGGGGCGAATTGCAGCGTGCCGCCGGTGCCACCGAGCGGCTAAGCGAGCTTCTGCAAGCCACCGACAGCGTCTCGGACCCGGTTGACCCGCTGCCGTTGCCCACCCCCAGCAAGGGCGAGATCGCCTTTGACGATGTGGTCTTCCGCTACCCCAGCCGACCCGATCAGGCGGCGTTGAACGGCGTGTCGTTCACCGTGAAGCCGGGCGAGACGGTGGCGCTGGTCGGCCCCTCGGGCGCGGGCAAGACCACCGTTTTGCAGTTGTTGCTGCGGTTTTACGATCCCGCAAGCGGCACCATCCGGCTGGACGGCACCGATCTGCGCCAGATGGCCCGCAGCGACTTCCGGCGGGCGCTGGCGCTGGTGCCGCAGGACCCGGTGATCTTCGCCTCGACCGCGCGCGAGAACATCCGCTTTGGCCGCCCCGACGCCACCGACGCGCAGGTTGAACAGGCCGCCCGCGCCGCTGCCGCCCATGATTTCCTGACCGCGCTGCCGCAGGGCTACGAGACCTATGTCGGCGAGCGTGGCGTCATGCTGTCCGGCGGTCAGAAACAGCGCATCGCCATCGCCCGCGCCATCCTGCGCGACGCGCCCGTGCTGCTGCTGGACGAGGCGACCTCGGCGCTGGACGCGGAAAGCGAACGCGCGGTGCAGACGGCGTTCGAATCGATGTCCAGCAACCGTACGACCCTGATCGTGGCGCACCGTCTGGCGACCGTGAAAAAGGCCGACCGCATTCTTGTGTTCGACGCCGGCGGCATCGTGGCCGAGGGCACCCATGACGCGCTGGTCGCCGAGGGCGGGCTTTACGCGCGTCTGGCCCGGCTGCAATTCACCGACGGGGCGCTGGAAGACATCTGACTCGGCGGACCCGGCCAGCTTGCCCTCCCGGCTAGCAACGGGGGGG
>SWCD01012238.1_pt1 | contig 70782 bp, 47 predicted proteins | sample 4693011 | NCBI WGS metagenome assembly SWCD01 (sample SAMN10267278, study PRJNA491770) | bioreactor metagenome | isolation source: DHS bioreactor inoculated with marine | place: Japan: Omine Ridge, Nankai Trough
GGGGGGGGGGCGTCAGTCATTCTGTCCTCGTTGCGATGGGGCCGTCCGCGGCTGGCGCGGCGGCGTGTCAGTCTGATCAAGCCGGACGGCGAAATGTCCGATCAGCCGATGTTTCAGGATCTTGCCGGTGGCGGCGGTCGGCAGCTCGTCGACCAGCAGGATCTGCTGCGGAACCTTGTAGCCCACAAGCCGCTGGGACAGCCAGTCCCGCAGATCATCGGGGGTCAGTTCGGGGTCGGTGCCGGCGGTCGGGCCATCGCCGCCGGGCATGACGAAGGCCAGTATCTCTTCGTCGCCGCCGCGCGGACGGCCCACCACGGCGGCCTGCGAGACGCGGGGGTGGCGGGTCAGCATGGCCTCGATCTCGGGCGGGTAGACGTTGAAGCCAGAGCGGATGATCAACTCTTTCAACCGGCCCACGATGTGCAGGCAGCCGTCGCCGTCGATCCGGGCCAGATCGCCGCAGCGGAAGGTGCCGTCGGGCGACAGCACCTCGGCGGTGGCCTCGGGGTTGCGGTAATAGCCCTTCATCACCCCCGGCGAGCGGATCAGCAATTCGCCCACGCCTTCGGCATCAGGCCGGTCGATCCACATGTCCACCCCGTCGAAGGCCGGGCCGCAGGACAGGTCGCGGCGGGGCGCGTCGGGGCGGGTGCCGGACACGCTGGGCGAGGCCTCGGTCAGCCCGTAGCCATTGTTCAGCGGCAGGCCGAAGATCTGTTCCGTGCGCGTCTTCCACGCCGGGTCCAGCGGCGCGCCACCGGCCGAGATATACCGCAGGCGCGGCGCCTTGAACGGCTGTCCGCCGGCGTCCAGATGGCGCAGGATGCGGGCGTACATCTGTGGGACGGCGGGCATGATGCTGGCGCCCTCGGCAAAGGCGGTCAGCACGGACTCGGGGGTGAAGCGGGGCAGGAACCGCAGGCGGGCGCCCGCATACATCGCCGCCAGAAACACCGAGGAAAAGCCAAAGATATGGGTGCCGGGCAGCACCCCCAGCACGTCGTCCTGAGGCGTCATCCGGCGCAGCCCGGCCGAGGTGGCGGCGTTCCACATCAGGTTGGCGTGGGTCAGCATCACGCCCTTGGGGGCGCTGGTGGTGCCGGTCGTATAAAGCAGCGCCGCGACCCTTTCGGCCGGATCGTCCGAGGTGGGTTCGACCGCGACATCGGCGGCGGGGGTCGCGTGCAGCTCGCGGGCAAGCGGGGGGCGCCCGCTGTCGGGCGCATCGATGCCAAGGGGGGCGGCGCCGAAGCCTGCCGCGTGATCCGCCGCGGCCTCGGACGCGCGGGCGGTGAACAGCACGCAACGCGGCTGGCAATGGGCCGCGATCGAGGTCAGCTCATCGACCGACTGGCGGGCGTTCACCGGCGAGATCCACGCGCCGATCTGGCTGGCCGCAAGGATGGCTATGGCGTAGGCCGCGCAATTCTCGGACACCAGCAGCACCCGGTCGCCCGCGCGCACGCCGTGGTCGCGCAGGGCGCCCGCAAGCGCGTCGGTCATGTCCCGCATGGTGCCATAGTCAAGCTGCGTTCCATCATGGTCGATGATGGCGATGTCGCGGGCAGGCTTGTCGCGGATCAGATCGTGCAGCCAGATCATGGAAGAGACGCTCATGCCGGGCCCGATCCGCCGAGGGCAAGCGCCTCATCGGCTTTTCTGGCGCGCAAGGCCACCCACAGGGGCAGGGCCGCCAGCCCCAGTCCGATCGCGGCACTTTGGCCGTAGCCCAGCCCGATCAGGTCCGTCTGGGGCATGGCCATGAAAAAGCCCCCGGCAAAGAGCATCAGGCGCAGGGGCAGGGACGCGCCCCCCCGGTCCAGTGGCCCCACCAGACTGACATAGCCTTGCAGCGCCATCGAGATCATCGCCACGCCCAGCAGGGCCGAGCTTAGGGCCACGGCAATCTCCCACCCCGGGGCGTCGCCGACCAGCGCGGGGTTCAGCACGAAGAAGAAGGGCGCGATGTAGATCACACCGCCCAGTCGCATCGCCTCGACCCCGGTCGAGATGGCGTTGGCCCCCGCCATCGTCGCCGCCGCAAAGGCGCCAAGGGCCACCGGTGGGGTGATGTAACTGACCATTCCCCAATAAAGGATGAAGAGATGCACGGCCAATTGGTTCAGCCCGCCGGCCTCCAGCGCAGGCGCCAGCACCACGGCCAGAAAGATGTAACAGGCCGTCACGGTCATCCCCATGCCGAAGATGAAGGCCGTGACCGCGCCCATCAGCAGCAGCACGAAGGTGTTGTCGCCTGCCAGAAACACCAGTTCGTTCACCAGCGTGCCGGCAAGACCGGTGGCCGAGAAGCTGCCGACGATCAGACCGACCCCCAGCAGGATCGCCGTCAACTCGGCCAGCCCCATGCCGACGCCCACGATCATGTCGCCCAGACGGCGCAGGTTCAGCCGGTGGCTGGGCAGGAACTGATTCACCACCAGCAACAGGACGGTGGCGTAGAACGGCGCCGAGGTTTCGCGGCGCAGCCCCACCATCATGAAGATCAAAAGCGCGAAGACGAAGATGTAAAGCCAGCCCTCGGCCAACGTCCGGCGCAAGCGGGGCAGGTCGGCGCGGGGCATGCCGCGCAACCCCCGGCGGGCCGAATAGGCGTCGATCTGGGCAAAGAGGCCGAAGTAGAACAGCAGCGACGGGATGGCGGCGGCCAGAGCGATCTCGACATAAGGCCGCGACAGGAACGAGGCCATGACGAAGGCCGTGGCCCCCATGATCGGCGGCATCAGCACGCCGCCGGTCGAGGCGCAGGCCTCGGTCGCGGCGGCGGTGCGGGCGGAAAAGCCGGTCTTGCGCATCGCCGGTATCGACACCGCCCCCGTGGTCAACACGTTCGAGATCACCGAGCCCGACATCGACCCCATGAACCCCGACGCGAAGATCGACACCTTGGCGGCCCCGCCCCGGTAGCCGCCCACCATCGCCAACGCCAGATCGTTGAAGAACTGCCCGCCGCCGGTGCGTTGCAACACCGCGCCGAACAGGATGAAGCCGATCACCACGCCGCCGAAGGCCTTCATCGGGATGCCGAACGAGCTTTCCGAGGAATAGATATGGTAGGGCAGCGCCTCCATCAGCGTCGACTGGAAGCCCGAGAACGGGTCGGGCACATGCCCCGCGAAGGTGGGGTAAAAGGCAAAGACGGTGACGATGATGAACAGCACCAGCCCGCCCGCGCGGCGCGTGGCCTCGAGGATCAGGCCGAAGAACACCACGGCGACCCACCGCGCCTGAGCCGGGGCCGCGTATTCCCAGCCTTGCGACAGGTTCTGCTGCGCCGTGGCGACCAGATATCCGGTCGCGGCCAGCGCCGCCGCGGCCAACACCCAGTCATACCACGCGGGCACGGCCCCCTTGCCGCCACCGGCGCGGAAAATGATGAAGGTCAGGGACAAAAACAGCCCGCCCAGCAGATACAGATACCTCCCGTCGATCAGCGTCAGACCAAAGAAATGCAGGTTGAACAACTGGTTGACCACCAGAAGGATCGCGGCCAGCGTGCCGATGATGACCGTATACCGGGCCGGGCCGCTGATGCGTTCGGCGGGGCTGCCGCCGTCGATTTCGATGTCAGGCAGGGCCACCCCGGGGGCATTCGGGTCCGGGTGGGGATCGGGGCGGGGATCGGGATAAGGGGGCGCGGCACCTTCGGGACCTGCGTGACCGGGGCGATCGGGCTCTGGGGTTTTGTCGGTCAAGGTCCGAACCTCCGCAGGGAGTGGTGGGATGCCCGATACCTGCGCGGCGGCGCCGGGGTCGGCCGACCCTAGGATGGGGTCCGGCCCGCACCCTGCGAGGGGCGCGGGCCGTATCGGTCAGGGGTGGCTCAGAAGACCACCTCGAAGCCGCCGGCCTCAAGGGCCGCGCGGCGCTTCTCGCCCCATGCGGCTTCCCAGTCATCTGGGGACTCGGCCTTCAGCTCTTCCCATGCGGCGGCAAGCGCGTCCTGTCGGGCGATCAGTTGATCGTTGTGGGCCTGAGCTTCTTCGGTCCAGATGCCGGCCTCTTGGAAATACTTGACCGCGCCTTCGTGGTAGGGGGCGACCCAGTTCAGGTCCTGCTTGTCCAGCGCCCAGCCGTCGATACCGGGGGCCTTGCCCTTGTACTGGTCGTATAGCTCGACCATCGCCTTGGTCATGTTGTAGACCAGATCGGTTTCCGTGTCCTTGGTGGCGACCAGCACCGGATAGGCGTACCCCGCCCCGGCATAGCCCGGCCCGCCGTCGATGTTGGCGCCGACCTTGGCGACGTTGGGCGAGAAGAAGGGCGCGATCTTCTTCATCCGCGCGACGCCTTCGGTGTTTTCGGGATCGACCGGCGGCCAGATCAAGCCGCGCGGGCTGGAGGCGGCCTCGTAGGCCATGCCCGAGTTGGTCGAGGCGAAGGCCGCGTCGACCTGACCTTCGATCAGACCTTTCCACGAGGCGCCGAAACCGCCGAACTCGACACGCTCCACATCGTCCCACGTCAGACCGCCGTAGGCAAGATAGGCGCCGGTGTTCACGTTAAGCGCGGGCGCGCCCACAATCCATGCCACGCGCTTGCCCTTGAGGTCCGAGAATTCCTTGACGCCGATGTCATCGGCCACGCCGACGGCCAGATTGATCGCGCCGCCGTTGTTGGCCAGCAAAACGCGGACGGGCTGGGGACCCCAGTTCTGCGCGCCGAATTCAAACACGCCTTCCTGCGCCATGAAGCTGCCGCCGACGCCGGTGGCCGAAAACTGCACCCGTCCCTGACGCAGGGGTTCGGTGCGCGAAACATCGTTCTTGCCAGGCAGCACCCGCAGGTTGACGCCCATCGCGTCCTGAAGCGCGGCGCCGATGGCGACCGACTGGTTATAGCCGGCGGAGCCGGTGTCATACGCCGTCCACGACAGCTGTTTGGGCAGTTCGATATGACTTTCCGCTGCGACCGATCCGGCCGTCAGCGCAAGCGCGCCTACGATGGCGATGATCTGATGTTTCACGTTGTCTCCTCCCTGTGACACGATCAGCGTAGAGCAATTCCGGCGGCGCTCAATCTAAACCACTGCGCCCTTGGTTTTTGTTTTGCGGAATTGCATTTCGCATAGCGATTTACTAGAAGCCGAGACATATCGTGTCAAGTAAACGACGGGAGGCGTTGACCAGCATGAGAGCAGCCGATCATCTGGTGGAGTGTCTGGCGACGCAGGGGGCCGACCGGCTTTTCTGTGTTCCGGGCGAAAGTTACCTTGCGCTGTTGGACGCGCTGAGGGACAGCGACGACATTCAGACCGTGGTCTGCCGGCACGAGGGCGGCGCGGGGCTGATGGCCGTGGCCGACGCCAAGCTGACGGGCCGCGCGGGGCTGGCCGCCGTCAGCCGGGGGCCGGGGGCGACCAACGTGTCGATCGCGGTGCATCTGGCCCAGCAGGATGCCGTGCCGCTGGTGGTGCTGATCGGGCAGGTGGCCCGGTTCGAGCGTGGGCGCGGCGCCTTTCAGGAAGTGGACTACACCCAGATGTTCGGCGCCATCGCCAAGGGCGTGTGGGAGGTGTCGGACCCCGCGCAACTGGCCGAGACCGTGGCGCGGGCCTTTCATGTGGCTTCCAGCGGCACGCCCGGCCCGGTGATCCTGTCGCTGCCCGAGGATATGCTGAGCGATGAATTGGACGCCGCGCCGCTGGCGCCGCAGCCCGCCCCCTCGGACGGGCCCGCGCCCGAGGATCTGGACCGGGTGATCCAGCTTCTGCGCCGGGCCGAGCGTCCGCTGATCATCGCCGGCGGCGGGCTTGCCAGCGAACAGGGGCGCCGTGCATTGGCCGATCTGGCCCGCGCCCATGGCATCCCCGTGGCGCTGACCTTCAAACATCAGGAAATCTTCGACAACGCCTCGCCTCTTTACGCGGGGCATCTGGGCTTCAAGATCCCGAAACCCCATGTGGATCTGCTGTCGCAGGCCGATCTGGTGCTGGCCATCGGCACCCGTCTGGGCGACGTGCCGACCCAAGGCTACAGCTTTCCCCGTGCGCCGCAGCCCGACCAGCCGCTTGTCCATGTCTGGCCCGACGCCGAGGTGCCGGGCCGCATCTTCCGCACCGATGTCGCCCTGACCTGCGCGCCCGGCCGCTTCTGCGCCGCGCTTGCGGGCACGGGCAACAACGACGCCCCGGATCGCGACGGCTGGCGAGCCTCCATCGCCGACTATATGGCCGAGGTGGCCGATTTCCGGCCCCGGCAGATGCCGGATGGGTTGGATTTCGGCGTGGTGGCGCAGGAACTGGCGCGGACGGCGCCGCGCGATACGATCGTGGTGACCGACTCGGGCAATTTTTCAAGCTGGGTCCATCGGGTCTGGCCGTGGACCGGCGATCAGCTTGCCGTGGGCTCGGTCGGGGGCGCGATGGGATTGGGCGTGCCGGGGGCCGTGGCCGCCTGTCTGCGCCACCCCGAGCGCTGCGTGATCTGCTTTGTCGGCGACGGCGGCGTGCTGATGACCGGCAACGAATTGGCGACCGCCGTGGCACAGGGCGCCAAGCCCCGGATCGTGATTTCCGACAACGGAACCTATGGCACAATCCGTCTGCATCAGGAACGCGATCACCCCGGCCGGGTGGCGGGCACCGATTTGGTCAATCCCGACTTTGCGGATTGGGGGCGCAGTTTTGGCGCTGCGGGCTTCCGTGTCGCCGACGGGGACGATATCAACGCCACAATCGCGGCCTTCCTTGCCCATGACGGGCCGGCTGTCTTGCATGTGCGCGCCAGCGCCCAAGCCATTTCGGCCTTTGCGACGATCGATCAGATCAACGCAAGCTCCAAAGCCGCGAAAAGCTGATTTAAAGGGAAATCCTCATGCCTGAAGCCTTCATTTGCGACTATATCCGTACTCCTATCGGCCGTTTCGGCGGGGCGCTTGCGTCGGTGCGTGCCGACGATCTGGGCGCCATCCCGATCCGCGCCCTGATGGAGCGCAACGCCGATGTGGACTGGGCGCAGGTGGACGAGGTGATTTACGGCTGCGCCAATCAGGCGGGCGAGGATAACCGAAACGTGGCGCGCATGGCCGGCCTGCTGGCGGGGTTGCCCGTCGAGGTGCCGGGCGTGACGGTCAACCGCCTGTGCGGCTCGGGGATGAACGCGGTGATCGACGCGGCCCGCGCCATCCGGGCGGGCGAGGCCGAGATCATGATCGCGGGCGGTGTGGAATCCATGTCCCGCGCGCCCTTCGTCATGCCCAAGGCCGAAACCGCCTTTTCCCGCAACGCCGAGATCCACGACACCACCATCGGCTGGCGCTTCGTCAACCCGGTGATGAAGGCGCAATACGGCATCGATTCCATGCCCGAGACCGCCGAGAACGTGGCCGAAGACCACGCCATCAACCGCGACGATCAGGACCAGCTTGCCATGCGGTCGCAGGAACGGGCGGCGGCGGCTCAGGCCTCGGGGCGTCTGGCGAAAGAGATCACGGCGGTCCAGATCCCGCAGCGCAAGGGCGACCCGGTCGTGGTCGACACCGACGAGCATCCCCGCGCCACCAGCCTCGAAAAGCTGGGCGCATTGCGGGCACCGTTCCGGCAGGGCGGCAGCGTGACCGCGGGCAACGCCTCGGGCGTCAACGACGGGGCGGCGGCGCTGATCATCGCGTCCGAAGAGGCCGCGCGCCGACACGGGCTGACCCCGATTGCCCGCGTGCTGGGCGGGGCCTCGGCCGGGGTTGCGCCGCGTGTCATGGGCATCGGGCCGGCGCCTGCGGTGGAAAAGCTGAACACACGGCTGGGCCTGTCGATGTCGGATTACGACCTGATCGAGTTGAACGAGGCTTTCGCCGCCCAAGGGCTTGCCGTGCTGCGGGCCTTAGGCGTGCAGGACGACGACCCGCGGGTCAATCCCAACGGCGGCGCCATCGCGCTGGGGCATCCGCTGGGCATGTCCGGCGCCCGGCTTTCCGGCACCGCCGCGCTTGAGCTGTCGCTTCAGGGCGGCAAACGCGCGCTGGCCACCATGTGCGTCGGCGTCGGCCAAGGCATCGCCGTCGCGATCGAGCGGGTCTGATCCCTAGCAGAGCTTCCCGCGCCGTCAGTTTGCCGGGGGGCCGTCGCGCCCCTTGGCAGCCGGCTTTCGCCGCTCTTTGAGCGGACGCACCAGCCCCTCTTGCGCGACGCTGGCCACCAGCACCCCGTCCTGACTGTAGATCGACCCGCGGGTGAAGCCGCGGGCATGGCCGGAAAACGGGCTGTCCAGCGCATAAAGGTGCCATTCGTCGAACCGCACCGGGTTATGAAACCAGATCGCGTGATCCAGACTGGCCGTCATAATGTTCCCGGTCACATAGGATTCCCCATGCGGGCGCAACGAGGCCCCCAGCAGGTATTTGTCCGACGCATAGGCCATCAGACATTGGTGCAACGTGGCCGAGCCCTCGACCGGCGCGGCCACCCGGATCCACCACGCATGGGTGCTGTCCGAGGGGCTGGGGTTCACGTAATCATAAGGCTCGACGGGGCAGGCCTCGATCGGCGAGGGGCGCAGGAAGTCGGCGCGGCGGGCCTCGGGCAGGTGCTGGGCCATACGCTCGCGCTCTTTGCGCCAGTCGGGCAGGGTGTGGGGCAGGGGCGCGGGCGGCATCGGATGTTGGTGGCTCTGACCCTCTTCGCGGATCTGGAACGAGGCCGCGAGGTTGAAAATCGGCCGCCCGTGCTGGATCGCAACCACCCGCCGGGTGGTGAAGCTGCCGCCGTCGCGGGCGCGGTCAACCTCGTAGATCACCGGCACCGATGGGTCACCCGGACGCAGGAAATAGGAGTGCAGCGAATGACATTGCCGCCCCTCGACCGTGCGATGGGCGGCGGCCAGCGCCTGTGCCACCACCTGACCGCCGAAGATCCGCCGCGTGGTCTCGCCGCCCTCGCCGCGCCCGCGGAACAGGTTCTTTTCCAGACGCTCGACATCAAGCAGATCAAGCAGGGTGGCGACGGGATCAGACATGGAGCCTCCGGTTCGGGTGGTCGGCGCGCGGCCGCCGGCTGGGCCGCGACCGCCGATGGCCCTGTCTATACCGATGGTGCATCCGCGCACAATCGACCCGTCGCATCGCGCCAAAGGGCGCCGGGCGGGGGAAAGGTGCCGCTGCTTACCTTTGGGCAGGTCGCGTGACAGAATGGGGGGTGCGTGGACCTCTTGACCTTGCCCCATCGCAACGCCAGTCTTCCGCAATGCGAAAACCTATTTCGATTTAGATGGAGCGGCCCGTAATGGTGACCCACCACCCCAGCCGAAACAGCATCCAGCCGCCCGCAGCCGAAGCGGGCCCGCGCAGGCTGGAACCCGCGCCGGTTCCGGGCGAGACCTTCGTGGATCTGCGGCAGTTGATCCGGGGTCATGCAGCGCAGAACCCCGACGGGATTGCCGTGATCGACGGCGACACAGTGACAGACTGGGCGCAGTTCGGCGATGCGGTGGGCCGGGCGGCGACCTTGCTGGGGAAACTGGGGGTCCGTCCCGGCGATGTCGTGGCCAGTCTGGCCGGAACCTCGACCGAGCATGTCGTGATCTACATGGCCACGCTTGCGGTCGGTGCCTGCATGGCGCCCCTGCCGGTGGGTGCCCATATCGACGCGCTGCGCGGCATGGCGCGGGACTGCGGGGCCGCGGTGGTGTTTGCCGACGCGGCCCAAGCGGATATCGCGGGGCAGCTTGGCATAGACCGGCACGTGGCGCTGGAGGATCTCGCCGCCCAGACCAAGGGCCTTGAGCGGGCCGCACCTGTCAAGATCGCCCAGACCGACCTTTTCGACATCATCTACAGTTCCGGCACCACCGGCACGCCGAAGGGCATCCAGCACGATCATCGCTTCCGCAATCGCCAGAACCTGCGCCTGCGCGGCTATGGGCTGGGGCGCGATACGGTCAGTCTGGTCTCGACCCCGGTCTATTCGAACACGACCTTGGCGCTGATGCTGCCGGTGATCGGACATGGCGGCACCCTGATCCTGATGCGCAAGTTCGACGAGGCGCGTTTTCTGGCGCTCAGCCAGCAGCACCGGGTCAGCCATGTCATGCTGGTGCCGGTGCAATACCGACGCATTCTGGCGCATCCGCAGTTCGATGATTTCGATCTCAGCGCCTATCGCGTCAAACTGTCCACCAGCGCCCCGCTGACGCCGGACGTGGTGCGCGATGCGCTGGATCGCTGGCCGGGCAAGCTGGTCAATATCTACGGCATGACCGAAGGCGGCGTCAGCGCGATCCTTGATTGCGGCGCGTTTCCCGACAAGCTGCACACGGTGGGCCGGGCGATCAACGGCGCGGTGATCCGCATTCTGGATGCCGACGGACGCGACGTGCCGCAGGGCGAGGTGGGCGAGGTTGTGGGCCATTCGGTCACCATCATGACCGGCTATCGCAACGCCCCCGACAAGACCGCCGAGGCCTGCTGGCGCAGTCCCGAAGGGCAGGATTACATCCGGTCCGGCGACATGGGCCGCCTGGATCAGGACGGGTTTCTGGTGTTGCTGGACCGCTCGAAAGACATGATCATCTCGGGCGGGTTCAATATCTATGCCGTTGATCTGGAACGGGTTCTTCTGGAACATCCCGACGTGGCCGATTGCGCCGTTATCGGCATCCCCAGCGACCGGTGGGGCGAAACGCCGCTTGGGCTGGTGGTGCCGCGCGAGGGGCACGAGATCACGCCGAAGCAACTGTGCGACTGGACCAACGCGCGGCTGGGCAAGACCCAGCGCCTGTCAGCGGTCGAACTGCGTCCCGAGTTGCCCCGGTCCCCGATCGGCAAGATCCTCAAGCGCGAATTGCGCACGCCCTATCTGGAGGGGGCCGCGCCCGCGTCCCGGTCCGCGCCGAACGCGGGCGGGCAAGGGTAACAGTGCGTCAGCCGTGCAGCCTGCGCTTCGCCCCGTGCCAAGGGGTCGCGCCGTCCGGCACCGGGCGGGATCATTTGTCGGACAGATCAAACGGGCTTTGCTTCCAATGGATGCTGTCGAACAGGATGCCGATCAGCGCCATGACCAGATTGCCGATGAACGCATAGACCAGCATGGCGGTCAGCAGGGAAAAGCCGCTGATCCAGACGGCGGAGCCTGCGGTCAGGCCCAAGATGATGCCCGCGATGGTGAATGTGATGAACATGTGCTGTCTCCTGGAAGGGCCGCGATTTGCGACGTTGTTCTCTAAATTTGTTTATACCTGCCGCCGCGCCGACCCGCGCTTGTGCAAAGGATGATTGAAGGCGTCCGCGCGTGCAGGGGTCCTGTGCCGACGGGCAGCGCGACTATCCGTTCGGACTGGCGGCGGCGCTTTTGCACCGAATTCTGTTCGTCAGATAGATTTTATGCGTGGTCGCAAGGGCCTATGGTTAATCAAGGAGCCGACACCGGCTTCGTATCGAGTAATCGCAGTTGTGGTCGTATTTTCCAGTTTCCTCCCCCTGGATCGCCACTGCGGACACCGCGGCCAGAGTGATCGCAGGCAACGAATATCCTCTGGCGCCAACGTCCCGGGGGCCCTCTCCAACGAGGGGGGGTGCCCCGGCGCGGACGTCTGGCTTCGAACTCGGATGGGGTTTGGGGCTGGTAACCGGTTCGGACCGGCCCGGGGTTTGCCTTGGGCTCGTCTTGGGCTTGTCTGGGACTTGTCTGGGCAAGCGGACCGGCACCGGACAAAAGGGCCCGTGGGGCCACGGGCCAGCAGGGTCGATCAGCGGCGGTACGCCCTGCTTGCTATGAGTCGAACATCGCCGTACCGGCGCGTCAGGCCGAGGCGATGGCGTCCTTTGTCATAAGCCACACCGGATCAAGCCCATCGGCGATCTTCTCCGCGCTGTCGGAATCCCCGGCCTTGCACGCGGTTTCAAGCGACTTGAGGTCAGAGTGAAGCCGCATCGCGCCAAATGTGGCACAAGAGCCCGCAAGCCGATGGGTCAGCGCCCGTGCCGCGCGCAGGTTGCCGCGGGCGATCTCGGCGCGGATGTCGCCGGTCAGGGTGTCGCCCTCGGACTGGAACTTGGCTAGCTGGTCCTGAAACTTGTCGGACCCCAGCAGGGAGCCCACATCGCGGAACTGGGCCAGATCAACCGGCGGGATCGCCGCCGCCGTTTCGGGGGCGTCGTGGCCGGCGCGATGAATGTTTGCCATCATCTTTCGCAGATCCGCGCGCCGTAAGGGCTTGATCAGACAGCCCTCCATGCCGGCCTTGTCGAACTTCGCCCGTTCCTCTGGCATCGCATGCGCCGTGACCGCGTAGATCGGCGTCGCGGACGACAACCCGCGGGACTCGCGGATCATCCGGGTCGCTTTGACCCCGTCCATATTGGGCATGCTGATGTCCATGAGGATGACATCGTAGGGGTGTTTCGCAGCCATGTGCACACCTTCGAACCCGTCGCTTGCCAGCGCCACCGTGTGCCCGTCGCCGGTGAGCATGACGTGTAGAAGTTCCCGGTTCACCTCGTTATCCTCGACCACAAGAACGCGCCGCGGGATGATGGGCGCAAGAGTTTCCGCCGGTGTCAGATCATCGGGGGTCTGACCGGCTTTGGCCTTCGGGACCTCGATGGTGAAGGAAAAGGTGGACCCCTCGCGCGGGCGGCTTTCGACGGCCAGCCTTCCCCCCATGGCCGAGACCAGACGGCGGGCAATGCCAAGCCCCAGACCCGTGCCCGTCGACGTGCGCTCGTATGTGTTGTCGACGGTGACGAAGTCGTCGAAGATCCGCTTCTGATCCTCGGCTGAGATTCCGATGCCGGTGTCGGTCACGCTGAAAGTCAGCTGACAGTGATCATCGGTCTGACCGGGGCCCGCCGTGACGCGAAGATCGACCTGACCGCTTGAGGTGAACTTGATCGCATTGCTCATCAGGTTCAGCAATACTTGCCGAATGCCGCGCGGATCGCAGCAGACATAGGGCGCATCAAGACCGACAGCCTTCCAGCCGATGCGGGTGTTGCGCCGATCGGCAAGGCTGCGGAGGTTCTCGGTCAGACTGCTCAGGAGCGCAGGCAGATCCACAGGCTCCAACCGGCTTTGCCGCCCTTCGGATTCGATCTTGGCGATATCCAGCACGTCATTGATATGGCCCAGCAGAATGTCGCTGGAGTCGTTGGCGATCTCAAGGAAATGGCGCTGTCGCTCGGTCAGGTCGGTGTCGCGCATCAGATCCAGCGACGAGATGATCCCATTGAGCGGCGTGCGCATCTCGTGGCTCATCACCGCGAAGAACTTGGACTTTTCGCGATACGCCTCCAGCGCGGAATCCCGGGCGGCGTGCAGCTCTTGCCGGTTCGCGACTTCCTCTGTGATATCGCGGATATAGGCGATGAAGTTAAGGCCGTTTTCACCGGGCACCGCCGTGATCGAGGTTTCGGTCTGGAACTCGGACCCGTCGGCATGCAACGCCAGCAGGTTCAGCCGCCCGGTATCGACGATCTTCGACTGGCGGCTTTCCATGAACCGCGCCATGCCCTCCAGATGGGCTTTGCGGAACCGTTCGGGGATGATCACCTGCGAGATCGGCCGCCCGATGACATCGGCTCGCTTGTGCCCGAAGATGTTCTCGGCCGAGCCGTTGAAGTCCGTGACCTGCCCGCTGTCGTCGATGACGATGATCGCATCCAGCGACGCGCGAAGGGTCGAGGCCAGCCGCTCATTGCCCCGCGCGATGGTCTGCGTCTTGCGGTTCAACTCGGACTTTTGCAGCAGAAGGGTCGCGAACGCCAGCATCAGCGCGATCAGCACGACAAGCGCCACAAGGGCGATCGCTTTCAGCAGGTTGGTGATCTCTAGCCGCTGCGCATCGGATAACTTGGCGCGGATCGGGACGGATAGTAGCGCGATGGCTCGCGGCAGCGACGAGATGCTGTCGAGCCGGGATCGGAAACGGGGCAGGGCGGCCAGAAGCCCGTCGTCCGGGCCGTCCATCGCGGGGATCATCTCGTGCAGGAACATCTTCAGGGCGTCTTGGTGGCGGCGAAGCTCGGCGTTGTCCAGAAAGGCCTCGGCGTCCTTGCTTTCTTCCATGACGTAGACGCGGCTGTAGAAGATATCGAAAGCCTTGCGCAACTCGTCCAGCGCATCGTCGACGGGCGGCGAGAACCGCCCGGCGTCACGTGCGGCCATTTCCGCAAGATGGGTCGCGCTGATGAGTTTGAGGTAGTCGACCTCCAACTGAGCCAGATTCCACTGAGAGTTGTCCTGGGGCGCTTCTCGCAGTTTGTCGAACCGGTCGGTCAGGGTGGCCGAAAGGTAAAAGGTGATCACCGCGCCAATCAGGACCACAGCGCCAATCGCGATCCGCAGGAAGGGCATTTTTCCCCCGGCCTCGGCCTCGAATGGCGATGGCGCAGGTGGCGGTGCAGGTGTCGGCTTCGGCTTGCGCCGGGAAACCGCCGAGGGATCGGGCGCGGTCATCGCCCGGTTACTCGGCGCTCAGACGATCAAGCTGCCAGATGCTGCGATTATAGATCGTCTCCTTTCGATATTCTATATTAGAATCATATGGGTAGACGATCCACAGCGGGCCTTTGCCCCGCCGGGACATGTAGTCGCCATTCATCTTGTAGGCCACGATCGGCCCCCCCTCGACCGCGTCATGCACCGGGATATCGACGCGGTAATCGTTGATGGCGCTGGCGCCAAGGGTCTCGGCGTCGATCCCCAAATCTTCGATCAGGATGCGCAGCTCGACGCCCGTGAAACTCTGCACGCCCTTGGTCCAGATGGTCTGGGTCCGGATCTCGGTCGCGGGCATCGCTTCGAGCATGGCGATATCCAGCCGGGCGGCCCCGTCGTCATTGGTGCGGCTCAGCTTTCCGGTGACAGACAGGATGACGTCACCCTCGGGTGCGGGCAAGGCGGTCTGCGGCCGCGACTGTTCGGTGGCCACGACCGCGACGGGCGCGCCGCCGGCAACGATGGTCGCAATTGCGAGGGCCGAGCAAAGGACGGTGCGGCGGGCAGGATGGGACAGGGTGGTGCGGGGCATCGGCGAAACTCCTGTTCGTGGAACACACGGGAACTGATATCTGTGCCGCAGGTCGCGGTCGTGACGCTATTCTACTGATAGCCTTGGAATATTCTACATGATCATGGGAGTATGGCTTATATACGAATGAATAGGCCGCTGGTTCATGAGGATCGGCATCGCAACCAAGGGTTGCGTGTTTTAGCTGCGTTAAGGTAGCCTCGATGCACGTCATCTTAGGATCGAAAGCGCCTTATTTTCGCTGCCCTTCCGGATTACGAGTGTTTCAGGGATCGCCCGTCCGCGCTCTCGCCCCCCTTTGTGTGAAAGATGTGTGTTATGGAAGTGTTGCTGGCTGACGACCACGATCTGGTGCGCGAAACGATCGCCGCCTTTCTTGAAAGTGATGGCGCGACAACGGTGACGGCGGCCTCGACCCTGGACGAGGTTCTAGAGGCGATCGAGACCCGTGGGCCGTTCGACATCGTACTTCTGGATTTCGAGATGCCGGGGATGGAAGGGTTGGCCGGCTTGAGCCGCGCCAAACAGGCCAGTGGCGACAAGCCGGTCGGGCTGATCTCGGGCACGGCCTCGCGCGATGTGGCCGAAAAGGCGCTCGAGATGGGGGCCGCGGGGTTTCTGCCCAAGACCCTCCCGGCCCGTTCGTTGCTGAACGCCGTGCGGTTCATGGCCGCCGGAGAAGTCTACGCCCCGGTCGACTTCATGGCCCAGCGCGACGAAACGGCCGAGCATGAATTCCAGACCCAGCTTTCCTCGCGTGAGCGTGAGGTGCTGATCGGTCTGACACAGGGCTTGTCTAACAAAGAGATCGCCCGCGAACTGACGCTTCAGGAGGTCACCGTGAAGCTGCATGTCAAGACACTCAGCCGCAAGCTATCGGCCCGCAATCGCACCCATGCGGCGATGATCGCAAAGGAAAGCGGCTTCGTCTGACCGGCGCCTTTCCGACAGCAAGGCCAAAAGCCGTCCTTCGGGGCGGCTTTTTGCTGTTCGGCTCATGGCCGGCAGGCGAGGGGGACGCTCTTGGCAAGTTGCGCGCGGGGCCAAGGCGATTCTCTGACACCCGTTGACCCGGCCTGCAGCGCGCCCGCGCGTCGAATTAACCCTGTTATCGCGTCGTTCCGACCCTGCCATCGCCCGCGCAAGCGAGGCGGTTGCCCTGCCCATGGTCACGAATGGACCGCGAAGGGAGGGGCCAGAATTTCGATCGGACAGGGAAGATGATCCTTTTGGATAGCGAGGTGCCGTTAAGGGGTGGCGGCTATCCATTCGCGGGAATGTTCATGGCCGAAACTCTGTGGAGACTGGGTGCATCGCCTGGGGCCTCGCAGCGGCAAGGACCGGGTGCAATGTGTAACCATCAAGACGGTGCCGGCGCGCGTGTGCTGTTGCCGGAGGAGTTCTTCATGTTCAAAAATCGTCACGTGCAACGGGTCGGCTGGGGCGCGGTCGCGTCGGTTATGCTGCTGGCCCCCCAGGTCTCGGCGCAGGATCTTACAAGCCTGTTCGAATACCGGGTGGTCGAGGTCAACGACGCGGGCGAGGAGATGCTTGTCGAGCGTAACAAGGTACGGCCCGGCGAAACCATCCACTATATGATCAGCCATGTGAACGTCGCCGAAAGCGATCTTTCGGATGTCGTGATCGTGGCTCCGGTGCCCGAAGGGGTGACCCTTTCGGTGGGCTCGGACTCCAGCTCCATCCCCGCGAATTTCGAGATCCAGGCAGAGCTTGAGCCCGAGATGCCGGGTCTTGAATGGTCGACACTTCCCGCGTTTCGCAAGGTCGTCGCCGAGGATGGCAGCGAAAGCCTGGAACCCGTTCCCGCCGCGGCCATCGAAGCCGTGCGCTGGAGTCTGCAGAACGCGATCCCCAGCGGCGACAAGGCCATGAATACCTATCGCGTGGTCGTCAACTAAGGGGGCCGCCCCCCTCTGACCATCAAACAAAATCAACCTCTCCCAACTTTCAATCAAAAGGTACTTACCAGTGAGATTTAACTCGCTCTATCTGCGCGGATGCAGCGCAGTGGCCGTGCTTTCTGTCCTTGGTGCCGCAGCCTATGCTGCCGCACCCGAGGCCGGGTCGGTCATCGGCAACCAGGCGGTTGCCACATACCTCAATAACGCCGGCGACAAGATCACCGTCACCTCGAACAAGGTCGAGACGGTGGTCCAGCAGGTTGCCGGCGTCACCCTGACGTCCGACAACACCGAGTCGATTGCCCCCGGCGGCAAGGCCTTCCTGCCCCACATCGTGACCAACGATGGTAACGGACCGGACTTCTTCACGCTCACCGCCGCCGAAGCAAACACCGGCACGCTGACGCTTGATCCGCTGGTTTTCTACCCCGATGCGGACATGGACGGCGTGGCGGATTCCGCGACCCCGATCACCGAGACGCCGACCCTGGCACCGGGCGAGCAGTTCGGCTTCATCATCGAAGCCACCGCCCCCTCGGAGGCAAGCGGAACGGATACCATCACGGTGCAATCGGTCTCGAACCTCGACGGAAGCATCGTCGACACCAACACCGACACGCTGACGATTTCGAACGCTGCGATCATGGAACTGGTCAAGTCGATGACAGTCGATCCGGCCAGCGGTCCCGGCAATGACGGTATCGTTGACGCGGGCGACACGGTCGTCATCAAACTGACCTACTCGTCCACCGGCCTTGCCGCCGCCGATAACTATGCAGTGCAGGATATTCTGGACGGCAAACTGTCCTACAAGCCGGGCACAGCCGTCTGGTCGGACGCGGCCGGCAACCTGAACGAAGCCAACAACGGCGATCCCGACGCCTTCAACGGCAGCAACGAGTCCATCGCGTGGACAACCAGCGGCCAGACCGTCGGCTTCACCGTCACAAGCGTGCCTTCCGGCCGCAGCGGCAGCGTGACCTTCGAAGCCACGATCAACGCGGATGTCGCGGCGGGGACCATCCCCAACACCGCAACCCAGTCGATCAACAATAACGCGGCACCCCCGTCGAACACGGCGTCGGTCAAGGTGGCGCCCCAATACAACGTCCAGATTGCGGACACGGCCACCAATCCAGACGGGTCGCCTGACACGACAATCACTTCGGCAAACGACGGCGATGGCTTGTCCAACGATGTGGTGAACAACACCGACGACGCCTATCAGGGTGCCACCATCCCGTTCGAATTCATCCTGACCAACCTCTCGAACCAGACCGACAGCTACACGCTGGACGTCTCCAACGTCGACTTTCCGGTGAACACCTCGTTCCGGATCGTGCAATCTGACGGCATCACACCGGTTGTGGGATCTGTTGGGCCTTTGGCCACCGGCGACTCGGTCAAGGTGATCTTGCTGGCAACCTTGCCGACCGACGAGACCCCGGTCCCGACAACACAGTACACTGCCAATATCATCACGACATCCGAAGGCAGTGGCGTGTCGGACAATTCGACCGCCGAGTTCACCGGCGAGCTTCTTGCGGCCGCCGTTGATCTTCAGAACAGGGAGGTTGGTTCAGAAGGCGAGTTCGCGGCCCCCACGAACAACGGCAACCCTTGGGTCACGAACGAAACCGACCCCGGACAAACCACCTCCTTCCCGATGACCGTGGAAAACGGTGGCCCCACGTCCGACAGCTATAACCTGTCGTTGGCCCAGCCCCTCCCTGATGGCTGGACGGTCGAGTTCCGCCTGCCAGATGGCACGGTCGTGTCCAACACCGGCACAATCCCTTCGGGTGGCAGCCAAGACTATACCGTATTCGTGACCCCACCCAATGGATATGCCCCCGGCGACACATTGGTCGACATCAAGGTCGCCTCGTCCGTCTCGGGCCAAAGTGATCGGATCGTCAACCAGGTGACCGTCAACAAGATCGTCGACGTGACGATTGTTGCGGACCAGTCCACGCAAGCCTCGCCCGGTGGCATCGTTGATATGGTGCACACTGTCACCAACAACAGCAACATCGCGATCACCGAGGGTGCAATCCTTGAAACGGGCCTGAACAACTTCTCGGGCGCAGTTTATTGGGACGCAAACGGCAACGGCACGATCGATGCGACCGAGACGATCGTCGACAACTTCGACGATCTCACGGACAACATCGCAGTCGGTCAGGCAGGTCTTGCCGCAGGTGATACGATCTCGCTGATCTATCGGGTCCAGACCCCCTCTACCGCGACGCCGGGGGTAACCGAGATCGGCACGCTCAGCCTGGACGAGACGCTGAACGGAGTGGACGCCGAGGCTGATATCAACACCGCCGACAACAAGGTGAAGGACAGGATCGTCATCATCTCTGGCGATGTGACGCTCACCAAGTATCAGTACGTCGATCCCAGCTGCGACGGCACCGTCGGGACCTGGACCAAGGTGCGCCAGGATGTCGATCCGGGGCAGTGTATCCGTTACCTGATTGAGGCGGAAAACACGGGCACCACAAACGCCAGCAATGTGACGATCAAGGATGTGGCCCCGGCCTTCACCACGATCCACAACTGCGGCTCGGCGTGCACGCCCAGCGCGTATCCCGCGCCCCCCGCTACCACGATCACGGTGTCGGGGACGACGATCGAAAGCTCTCACAACACGGTCATCCCGGGTGAATTCGCCAAGCTCGAGTTCACAGTAAAGGTCGATCAGTAAAACCAGCGGCGCACCCGGTCCGCCGGGTGCGCCTTTCTCCATGTTCTGTAACTCGTCTCATGTTAATTCAGGTTTTATCCCAATGCGTTGTCCCATCCGCCACACCACCACAATGGCCGTGTGTCACGCGCTATTTTTGTTGGTCCTGATATGGTCTTTGCTTCTCGGGTCCGCCCTGCAAGCCGCGCCTGCACCAGCTGGATCGATCTTCAGTACAGCTTCGGTGACCTACTTCAACGATCGCCTGGGCATGGTCGAAGTCGTCGACACCAATACGGTCGAAGTGATCATCGATGAGGTTCCCGCGCTAGAGGTGGCCGGCAAATCCGATCTGCGACTGTCCCGCGGCGCGTATGGCGAGCATATGTTCGAGGTTCGCAATACAGGCAACGTCGATCTGACCGTAACACCCTACATGGATATCTCTGCCGAAGAGGGACTGTTCGACCAGTCATCGCTTTACTGGGACAAGAACGCAAACGGGCGCATCGACGGCGACGAGACCGCATTGAACATGGATAGCTCGATTGCGGTCCCGATGTCGGAATCCATCTTTCTTATTTATTTCTTCCACGTCGCCAACGACGCAAAACTCGACGACAAGGCTGTGTCTTCGCTGTTTGTCGAGGCGCGAACCGCGACGCAGGTCATCGCAGCCTCCAGCGCCGAGACGGCAACCGGGCAGGTCATCATTCTAAGCGCGACGCTCGAACTCGGAAAATCTGCCACCCGCAAGCAAAGCGAGCAGGGCGACGAGCTGACTTACATGCTAGAGTTGCGCAACAATTCCGAAGGGGCGGTGGAAGGCTACGACACAATCAACGACGCCAGCCTGACCATTGACGGCAGCCCAGCTTCCGGTGTCCTGGTGCGCGATGCCATTCCGCTCAATACCACATTTCTGTCAATGGGCTCCAGCGGCCAGATGCAGCCGCTCTACCATCTGCGCGGGGATCCGGCGCAATCCTATTCCACCAGTGCGCCCGGAGATCTGTCTGATATCGACGCAGTGGCTTGGTTCGCAAAGGACAACTATCCTGTAGGCAAATCGACGGACATTTTCTTCAGCGTTTTCCTGCCCGTCGAAATGGGAAGTGTGACAGTGCGCAACAGCGCCGAAACCTTCATTCCCACTTCGGGCAAGCTATCGCGCATCCTGTCCAATGAAATCGTGTTGCGCCGGCAATTAGAAGAAGCCGCGCGCATGATGTTCATCGACCCGTCTTCAGGAGTAGCGGCTGAGCTTGGCGACTTGGAAGCCGACGCGATGCTCGAACTGACTGCCGGCGCGTGTAATCTCTCGCCTTCTATTGATTCCGTTCTGATCGAAGTCACAAGCCGCATAACCGGCGATGTGGAGACTGTTGCCGGCCGCGAGACAGGCGGCAACACGGCAATCTTTCGCACCTCACGACTGCCCGTGGCCTATATGGCCAGCCCCACGTCGCAAGACGGTGTTCTGGCCAGTACCGAGGGCGACATCCTGACCGCAACGGCCGCCTGCGACGGCACAACTGCCACCGCGACGCTATCAGTCCGCCCCGGAAGTTTCGCCTTCAACAGCATCACCAACGTCGCCGTTCCGGGCGTTCAAGTGGATCTGTACAATGAACTCGGCGCCCGGGTCGCGGCGGCACAGACCGACAGTCGCGGATATTTTGCCTTGGGCGATCTGCCGGTCGGTCGCTACCGGATCGAAGCGACGCCGCCGGGAGAGTTTCTTTTCCCGTCAGCCAAGCTCAGTTTCTCGGGCTATCAGCGCAACGCGGAAACCGCGGCCTCTTATGGTGAGCTTTTCGATCACGCGGGCGGCCACGTCCAGCTGATCGATCTGCCATTGGACCCTTATTACGGTGTGCCTTTGGCATTGGAAAAAACGGCGGACAAGAGACGTATCGGAAGTGGCGAGCTTGTCAGCTATACGATCAATGCGCAAAACAACATGAACCAGGCCCTTTTGGGCGCACAAATTATGGATCGCTTTCCGCAGGGCACGCAACTGGTTCCGGGAACGGTGCGGCTCGACGGCGCGAGCCGGAGCGATCCGGTCCTGGACGAAGGGTATGATCACGTTTTCGACCTGGGCGATATCGGCCCGCTTGAATCCAAAAAGCTAAGCTACGTTTTACGGTTTGCGGCGACGGCACGACAGGGGCGCCATGACAACGCTGCAATCCTTTTCGGTAACCAAGCCGGTACGGGTGAGCAGCGCACTTCAGGTGTGGCCGAAGCCTCGGTCGTTCTGGACGACACGGGCGGCGTCTTCTCCCGCGAGGGCACGGTCATCGGCTCCGTCTTTCTCGATTGCAATGGGAACGGGCTGCGCGATGATCGCAGCGAACCGGGGGTCCCTGGCGTCAAGATCATCACCCAAGAGGGTTTGAGCGTCGTCACGGATGAGCGCGGGCGCTATTCCCTGTTCGGGCTGCGACCGGTGTCGCATGTTCTTGCGCTACAAGAAAAAACATTGCCGCGCGGCGTATCGCCGGCTCTGACGCGTGCGGCGGACATGAGGCAACGAGGGTCGCGGCTGATACCTCTCAAGCGCGGCGAATTGCGGGCTGAGAATTTTCCCCTGTTAGGCTGCTCGCGCGACGTTCTGGCCGAAGTCGCGGAACGGAAACTTGCATTTCTTGAGGGTCGAGGCCGCGGCAACGCAACCATGTCGGATTTGCCGATAGATTCCCGTCGTACCGACAATCGAAGCGTTCGCGACGAAGCTGGTTTGGCCACGCAGACGCAGATCTATCGCGCGACGAATTCCGAAAGTTCAGAGAACACTGCTTCTGTCGGTGATGAAATCCGGCGGGGCATGACGCGTAAGCAACTTGCCCTCAAGGCACAGGAAGCCTCGTCGGTGCGCCAAAGCCTTGAGGCGATCATAAAATCCCTCACACCAGAATTCGGTTTCATGGATTTGCGGGATGGCGATAACGCCGTGAGGCGAACTATCACGGTCAGACTGAAAGGCCCGTCCGACCTTGCGATCCGCCTTTTGGTCAACGGCACCGAGCAGTCGGCCTCGCGTATCGGAGAACGCTCCAGCTGGGCGGGCGGCAATGTTCAGGCACTGGAGTTCGTCGCGGTAAAACTCAAGCCGGGTAAGAATATGCTGGAGATGGTCGGCAAGGGGCCATTCGGCAATGATCGCGCGCGCAAAAGCGTGACCATCACCGCACCCGGCGATCCTGAAATGATCGAGATCATCGCCCCATCGGAGGCGCCCGCAACGCCGGGGACCGTGGTGCCGATCGTTGTGCGTATTCTCGACAAGGACGGCGCTCCGGTTCAGGCGTCGGGTACTGTGACCTTGGGCGCACGGCTCGGAACATGGGATGTCACGGATATTCGGCCGCAGCAGACGGGCATTCAGGCGTTCATCGACAACGGCGAGGCGACGTTCGGGTTGCTTGCCCCTCAGGCATCTGGCGAGGAACGTCTCACCGTGCGCGGAGGGTTCGGTGACGCAAAGGCCGAGATGACCTTCCTGCCCGATTTGAACGAAAGGATTTTGGTCGGGGTCCTCGAGGGCGCCGTGGCACTATCGGAATCAAGCGACATGATCCGGACCGATGAATTAAGTGCGTTCGAGGATACGGCGCCTGGCCTAAGAGGCGAGTTGTACCTCAAGGGAAGAATTCGCGGTGATGCATTGTTGACCGCTCGCTATTCCAGCGACCGCGACACAGCCGACCGATTGTTCCGCGATATCAGAGGGGACGAATATTACCCTGTCTATGGTGATAATTCGGAGCGCGGCTTTGACGCGCAATCGTCGAGTAACCTGTTCATCAAGGTAGAGCGCGGCGGAAGCTATTTCCTCTATGGCGATATCACGGTGCGCCCCGAAGCGGACGCATTCCGTCTGGGCGGTTTCCAGACCGTAACGACCGGCGCAAAGGCTCATTGGCAGGGCGAGCATGTCGAAATTTCCGTTTTTGCGGCGCGTACAGCACAAGAGAACAGACTAGAAGAATTCGCCGGACGCGGCGTCTCGGGGCCTTACGATATTGACCTTACAGATTTCCGTGAGGGATCGGATCAGGTCGATCTTCTTGTGCGCGACCGCGATACTGGCGAGATCCTGAGCGAAGAGCGGCTGCGTCGCCTTTCGGATTACGTATTGGACTTCTTTCTCGACACTGTAATTTTCGACCGACCGGTGCCCCAGGCTGATGCAAACGGGAACCCCGTCTCGGTTCGCTTCGCTTATCAGGTTTCGACCGATGCTTCCCAAAGGTACTGGCTGTACGGGGCTGAAGCCCGCTTGCAACTGAACGAGCGTGTCAGCGCTGGTGTTCGGGCCATTCATTCCGACGGTTCCAGAGGCACGCCCGAAAATGAACGAATTTATGCGGCGTTCATCGAAAGTAAATTTGGCGAGAACGGATCGCTTCAATTCGAACTTGCCCATTCGATCGACTCGACCGGAAATGCGGGCAACGCGGTCCGGGCGTCTTTCGAAAATAAAAGCGACCGGGCCTCGATCAAGATCGAGACACATCATGCCGGCGCCGCTTTCAACCCAACTGGGTCCAATGCAAGAAGCGGATCGGATTATGTGCGGCTGAATTTCGATACAAAAGTCAATGAGGCGATGCGATTGCGTTTCTCCTCCAGCTGGCTCGCCGATCGCGTGGCTGCAACCGAGACGGTCGACGCCAGCGTTACCGCCGACCGCAAAGTGAGCGAGACATTACGCTTGAGCGGGGGACTTAAGGTTCGCCACGATCTGCAATCAGAAGGCGATGCTACCGATCTGATACTTGTCACCGGGGGGGATTGGACGCCTGAATTTGCCCCCGAATTGAAGCTCGGCTTCGATCTTGATCAACCGTTCCTGGGTCACGGCCCCGGGCTGCTGCAACTGCGCGCCGAATATCAACTGCGCGAGGGGGTCAAGATCAATGCCTCGACCGAAATGGCATTCGCTCAGGCGCAGAATGGTCCGGATATTGCCAACAGTAACCTGGGGGTCGATTATGCACTTGCCCCTTGGCTCGACGGGCGCAGTGAAATTCTGGCCGCCGGCGGCGATAACGGGCGATCAAACTTTGTCCAAGGATTTCGCGGTTCGGCGGATGTTCGAGAGCGTCTGACCCTCAGCTATTCATTGGAGCATACAGAGCCTCTGTCAGAGGCCGCCACGCGACTGACTAGCCTTGCAATCGGGGGCAAGTGGCGCGGCCTGAAAGATGCATGGGTACTGGATGCCGACGTGGACCAGACGTTCGCTGATGACGGGCAGACGTTTTTTGCCAGCCTGGGACTTGCCGGAAGGCTGTCACCGGACTGGACGCTGCTGGGCCGCAGCCGTTTCGCGCTTGATCAGCGCGGCGATGCAGCCAACAGTTTGCGCCAACGGCTTCGGTTCGGCGCAGCATTTCGACCGGTCGAGGATCCCCGCTTTGAGTTTCTGGGCTGGTACGAGCATCAGCTTGAAGAAAGCGACCAGCGAAGCGAAAAGCATCTGTGGTCGCTTGCAGGAACTTGGGACGTCAGCAAACGCTTGCGCTTCAACGGAAAATACGCCGGTCAATACAGCGAGTTGGACCTTCCAGGCTCGGCCAATATGGTCGAAGCCGTGGGCCTGATGCAGTTGATCCAGGCCGGGGCCACATTCGATCTTCTACCCGAGCGTCTCGAAGGATCGGTCAACGCCTTTAAAATCTGGGATGACCAGGGCTTTGCTTCGAATGCCATAGGCGTCGAAGTCGGGTTCGTGATGGCCGCGGGTGCGATGGTCTCCGTCGGATATAATTACTCGCGTGATCGAGCACCGCAAGCGCCGTCGCTCTATCAAGAGGGGGCATATGTGAGAGTTCGGCTCAAGCTGGATGGGACCCTTTGGGACAGGCTCGATACCTTCCTGGGGGGCTGAAACCGCCTAGAACTTTTCTGTTGCTTCGGTCTTGATGCGAAACCCTCGGGTACTGCGTTCTCAGCATCGCATCGTCGCTGCGTTCCCCCATTTCCGCTCCATGGTCTGACCCGAGTAAGCCACAGACGACTGTCTGCTCGGCTTGGAGGATTCAACTCGGCCAGCAGTAGCCAGTCTCCGGGGTGCGGGCGGCGTTGCGTGATGGGTTCGCAGATAATGAACGCCCTTCCGGCTACGTCGCTTGACGCAAAGTTTCTATGGCACATCATCGTCGGGCAGTGTGGCAAGCCGCGGGATCAATAGCCTGTCAAGACCGATACTATATCGGGTGGTGACCGGCGATCTCAGGCAAAAGCTCGGGGTCGACGCGTTGTCCGAGGAGAACCCCTCTGAAGCGAAGGGCATTCGAGAAGTGTCGTTCGAGGGGCAATGCGATCAATTTGTCATGTTTTACCGGGCACCATATCGCCGTAGTCAAATTCGCTTGGAAACGGAACAGGCCCGCCCCAATACTCGGAGCGGACCTGAACAACGGGCGCGGCTAATTCGGCGGAGTCCCGGCCGCCGAGGGCTGCAGCACGCCCGACCTCTTGCGAATGCGTCAGCTCATGGGCTGATCCGCACCCGGAATGTGACCGAGCCAACCGCGCCCGGTGGGTAATCGCCTGTGCAATCCCAGCGTAGTGCTCCGGAATATCCGGCGAGGTTGCTTGCCGGCACCCCCACCGCACAGGTCATCGCACCGCCCAGCGTCAAGGGGCCCGGCACGGGCGCGGCAAGGCTTGTGTAAGCGGGCGTACGGTCATAGATCACCACATCGGTAGCGGCTGCACTTGATGGGTTGGATAATTCAATCCGGTATTCGAGGATGTCGCCCAGACTGCCTTCGTTGGAAGTGCTTTCGACGGTATTCTGCGTCTCGTTCCTGACAAATTTTCGCAGGCTTAGCTGGCCTCGGTCGGCGCCAGTTTCGACGCGGTCGGAATTGATACGAGTGTCGGTAACGCTCGTATTCGAAAATGCGGTCGTGGCGACAAGGTTATAGGTGAAGCTGGCGCCGGGGCCGACGCCGCCACCGACGGAAATGCGGGACACGAGACAAATTTCCTGATCCGCAGCCGTTACCAGCGGAGCGGTTATTGCGGCCTCGGGGCTTCCGTCGCAATCATCGTCGGTGAAAACGCCCACACTGTAAGACTGGTCCGGCTTCTGCACCAGATTTTCATAGCTGAGTGTGACCGACGCCGCGGAGCTCGCCTTGTAGACGTGCGAAAGGTTCAGCACCTGACCCGGTTCCACCGTAGCTGTCTGATCTTGGGTCAACTCAGGTTGAGTGATCAGACCGAAATCCAGGCCCGGGTGGTCGCTGCCGTTAGTGGGTGAAAACGTGAAACTTCCATCATGCGGATCGGCATTTGAGACGCCGGGATGGCCCCCGCTTGCCTCGGAGATCGCCAGCCACCCTTCTGCCGGGCTCACCACAAGCGTCAGCGTGCCGTTGTAGTCGCCTGGCAGCGCATAGCTCCATCCTCCGGCGCCGTCCAACTCGGGCTTGGCGAGAAGTGCGCCGCCGTCATCGTAAAGTGCGATCGTCCCGTAGAGGCCCCCGGTCTCGGAGCCGTTGAGCTTCGCGTCATGCGCGGTCCCGGTACCCGCGCCGTTGTCGTTGAATATCTGTCCCGACAGCTTGCGGCTTGGGATGGCGGCGTTCAGAACGTAGCGTGCTTCATCATCGTCTATGAGCCCGTCGGACAGGTCGTCGACCAGAAATCCTGTGTTGAAATCGCTGTCGAAGTCGTCAAGCGAGCTTTGTACAATTTCAACCTCGTTGGTGTACGTGCCGCTGCCCAGCGCACGGGCCCGGATCGTCAGCGTTTCGGACGCGCCCGACAGGATTTCGTCGACAAACCACAGCCCGGTCGCCCGGTCATAAAAATCGCCTGTCGCAGGCGCGGAATCCGAAATGTAGGTGAAACCGTCGGGCAAGTGCTCGATCACTTTCACATTCGATGGAGAACCGCTGCCGTCGTTGCGCACGGTGATCACCCAGTCAATCACATCGCCTTCGGTCACGGAGGTCACTGCGGTCGTAGTGCCGGCTTGGTAAGCGATCTTGGTGATCGAGAGGTCGGCGCCAGCCGGATCGAAGCCGAAGTCTTGGTCCGCAGTGTCGCTGTTCGCCGTGACGGTCACGCCGACAAGCGGGTTCGATGTGCCGATCGTGGCCGAGGGCGCCAAGTCTGGGTCCCCTTCGTCCAGTTCGATCCGGTAGCTGGCATATGGCATCAGATCGTCGAAGCTGTAGGTGCCGTCGCCAAGGGTGTCGGTGCGGGCGACCAGGGTGTCGTCATCCGGATCATTCGGCGTGCCGTTGTCGTCGTACAAGGTGATGCCGATACCCGCTCCGAGGTTGGCTTCGGAGCCGTCTTTCACATCGGACGCATTGGCGTCGATGTAGACGTTCCCCGAAATCTCGGCCAATGGCACCGGAGCCGGGCCGCGACAAGACGCTCCGTCCCCGTCGTTTCCCGGGGACTGCGTGCTGGTGGCGATGCGCTGACGAAGCCCGGTGAATGTGCTGACAAGATACAGCTCGTCACTGTCGCTGTTCCATGCGTAGAAGCGGCCGTCCTGATCGAACCAGACGGATTCATAGTTTGATGAATATATTGCAGGGCCGATGAATGTGACCGCGGCGGCACCGGCGACCCCCCCGTTTCCAGAGACGCGAACAAGCTGATTTACATCGTTATCTATGCCGTAGAACGCGCCGTCCACGGGATTATAGGCCAGATCGCTGACATCTACCGCCTGGCTGAGGGTCAGCAGGCCCGCGTTGACCGGAGAGCTGGGATCCGACAGATCCAGTAGCTGCCAGCTTGTCGCGTCCGCTGGATAGACCATGATGCCGGTTGGCAGAATATCAGCGGCAAGGGCTCCCTCGGCGGCGTCGTTGGGGATGGTCGCAACCTGCGTGAAGGCTCCGGTTCCGTCGATGCGATATAGCTCGTCGCGACGCTCGCGGACGCCGTAGATATAGCCGTCGCGTTCATTAAAGCCCCAACCCGCGATAAGCGTGTTGGTGTCGGGGGGCGAGCTGGTCAGGCCAAGCGCATAAGAGCTTCCCGTATCGGTAAACGTGAGACGATGAAGCGTGGTTTTCTTGCCTGCGATCTGGAACAGGCTGGCGTCGCAGACCAGCGGTGCGGGATCGTTGGAGAAGGTCAGTTGATAATCTTCAATCTCGCCGTCGAGGGCCATTGCGACGACACCCGCGGACGTGGACCAGCGGATTCGGGCGAAGGTGGGCAGAATGGTGGCGGTCGCCGGCACCGCGACATCGAACACGATCTGCCCGTTCACCGTGCCATCTTTATCGCCAGCGCTGCCGTCCTGCAGATCCGTGCTTATCATGTCGCTTGCATCGAAACTGCCGTCGCCATGGAAGTCGATCCACGCCTGCAGATAGGCCACGGGCCCAAGCCCGGCGGTTACCTCGTTTACCAAAACCGTGATCTCGGCGCTGGCGCCTATGTAGAGGGTTGGCAGAACCACCCCGTCTTCGTCGTCCGAGCCGTCGGCGTCGTCGCCCGTGGCGTCGGATGAATGCTGCGGGGCGGCTTCCGGATCCGGCGCTATGGGGCCCAGGTACGTGCCGGCGACGCCCGCGTCGGCAATGACGTGCTGTGGATCGCCGTAGCTTGCCGGCGCATCTCCGCGGTCCACCAAGGGCGCGGCTGCGATGTTGACGGCGTAATCCTCGACCTCACCATCCGCGGCGATGGCTGACGGGGCAAGCGCGGCCTGGGTGGACCAGCGGAAGCGTGCGAAAGTTTGGCTTAGGACGGCATCGCCGGGTACGATCACGTCGATTTCGATCCTGCCGTCGCCGGCTTCAAGATCGCTGCCGGTGCCATCGTCGCGCAGATCAAGAGCGATCTCTTCGGCGGTGCCGGTCCCGAAGACGCTGTTGTCGTCGTAGTCGATCCAGCCCTGCAGGTAACCGCCCGAGCCTGACACCTCTGCCACGATCGTCGCCGCGAGGCCTTGGGTCAGAAGCGGAATCTCGACCCCTTCATCGGTGTCTGAGTTGGCGTCGGCTGAATTTCCCGGCGCGGCGTCACCTGTGACCGTCGTTCCAAGGAACATACCTTGCGATTCCAGCACGCCGTGCAGTGCATCGCCAAGTGCGCTGGGCGCGTCGGTAAAGTCGGCACAGGTCTGAAGATCGGTGACCTGGGCCCTGCTTGCGAAACTGGCGGAATCGAACTGACGAGTTCTCAGTTGGATTACCACCTTGGTTACAGGCTGATTGAACCCGACCAGGACTGCGTAAGCTTCCTGTAATGCGGCAGTTGAAAATTCAGCGCGTTCTCCCAGCACCGAACCATCTGCATTGGCGACGCGGCGCATCGGCTGCGAGATGGGGCCTCGGGCCATCGCCGGCGACACGCGTTGCCCGGCAAGCTCGCCCCAGACGGTGACGGATTCGTCCAGATCAAGACTGGTCACATAGAAGCTCAGCGCGCTCACCGGCCTGTCGAAATCGGCGGTGATGCGAACGTAGCCCGCGTCAGCGACAGTGCCGTTGCCATAGTTGCCGGCGTAGATAGGACTGGCGGTGCCGAACCTGGCCGGGCTCAGGGGCTCGGAGGCGCCGGTCACGGTCACGGTTGCTCCGATGCCGAAATGCGTCACACTTTTGCTCGAACCGACGGCGAGGGGCGCGTCGGTGGACCAATCGACTAGGGATAACCGCTCTCCTGAGCAGGTTGGCAGCGTGTCCACGGGGACCTGATCGACCGTGGCAGAGACGGCATCCGTCGCAGGTCCTGCCTGTGTGCTGGTGGCGTCGGTAGAGGCGGTGACAGTCTCGGCGCTCAGGGCGTTGGTGGTGACGTCGAACTCGATCGCGCCGCTTTGCAGACCTCCGAGACTGGTGAGCGTCTGGAACGAGAACGTTCCGGCGGTGGGGGCGGTGGCCGGGCTGATGTCCGGGCCGCTGACGGCGACAAAGTTCGCCGTTCCCGTGGCCTGGCCCGGCAGGGTCGCGGTGATAGCCACGTCGCTCAACGCCTGCATCGACGAGTTGCCGTAGCTGACCCGGTAGCGCAGGGTCGCGCCCTGGGGAATGTTTCCGCCCGTATAGGGGGCGCCGTTCACCCGTACGATCGTGATGCCCACATGAAGATCCTCGGCCGTCGGAGGGGACACTGCGGACGATCCGGCAACCCAGTATCGCCACGGATTATCATTGCCGGCCGCGCCCCCTTCCGCGGAGTCGCCACCGTGCCCTTCGGCGTTGATCGGGCCCACAGCGGCTGTGTCGATCACGCGCAAGCGGACGACGGCATAGTAGATCTCGCCCTGGGCGATGCCGCCGAAGGCGTAACGCAGGGCATTGGTGTCGGCGGGCAAGGCAGTCAGATCCGACGAGTTCAGGTCGAAGCCTTCTGCCGTCTCGGTGCAGACGTCGACGGAGTTCACGCCCGGGTCAGCCGTGTCGGGATAGACCGACCCTGCACCCGTGGCCGGTCCTTCGGGTCCCAACACGGCCGGATCGTCCGCCCGGCACGATCCGGCATAGGCGATGCGGTTCCACGGGCCTGTCGTGCCATAGCGATCCCAGTCGGCACCCGAGGAGGGTCCCGCGACCGGGCTGCCGGCGCGAAAGGGGGTCGTGCCGCGGCCCCCGTTCAAAGCTGTCTCTTCGCTGACTGTAAATCCGTTCGACTGGATTGAACCCGCGCCGAAGGCATTGATGTGCACGGCGTCCCATTTGTTGTGGACCCGGGCGGTGCCGCTGCCGCCGACGGACGTCCATGGTGTTCCGTTCGAGGGATCGACCAGATACCCGTTCGACAGGTCGGCCACGTCAGAGCCGTTGGCGAACAGGGCCGTATCCTCTCTGGTGGAATAGAAGATCCCGGTGTCGCCATAGACATAGGCCAGACCGCCGTTGCAGGTGTCCGAGGTGTACCCGGCAAGACTGCATTGTTCGGTCGAGGAGGGGGCCCAGCCGTTGGCTGACGTATCGAAGGTCAGTTGTCCCTTCGGTCCCCAGCCGCGCGATACACCGCTGCCGGTAGAAGCGCGCGCCGCATGTGCCTGAACGGGGTTGCCAGCCGCGTCTACCATGCTTGCGCCGACCACTTCGAAGCCGTCGGGGATATAGATCGTCGCATAGCCGCCCGGCCCGTCGAGGGTCCCGGCGGTGATCACGGGGAAGTCGGCGACGACCTCGATCACGTCCCCATCGACCAGCGCAGGCTCGCCCGCCTGAATGTTGTCCGCGATCACCTGACGCGACGCCGTCGTCAGCCCGATCCCGCCTCCGCCAAGCCACGCGCCGTGCGCCCAAAGTGTCAGGCTGAGACCCAACCAGAGAAGGGCGGCAAGCGACACCAAGCGCAGGGGGCGTGTGGTCCCGGCCCGCACTGCTGGAAGAATGCCTTGGTGGCGGGGGGGAGCGGAGACGCGGGTCATGCGCGTGACGCTCCGCCAGACGCCATGTAGGTCGTCCACGCCGATGCGATCGTGCCCCTAAGCGCAGGCGCGCCTGTGCGCGGCACGTGATGCGCGCGCAGGGCAAGACGCAGCGAGGTGGCCATCAGAGCGGATGTGGCAAAGCAACCGGCCAACAAAAGCGGCCCGCCGTCGCCAAAGCCAACCGCGAAAAGCGCCGAGATGAGTGGCACGAGCCCCAGAACAGACAACTCCAGAACGCTCATGCCCGTGCGGGGGCGTTTGACCGCATCTGTAGCGGCGGCCCCCGTCTCTTCGCGCGTAGTCGCAAGCCGGTATCGCCGTGCGATGGCCGCCGGAGTGGTCAACCCGCAAGGGGCCGCGCAGGTCGGGGCGTGGTGCTTGGGCGCCGTGCGTCGGATGGGGTGGCTGGCTGAAGGCGCCGGTTGGTCGGGGAACTGGGACATCACATACTCACATCAATCGCGATAGCGACCGGCCACCGGACCATCCCACGGAACCGTTATGTGTGAACAGCACCAGCCCCGGATGGACGGTCCCTTAGCCGCATCGGTCTACATGTCTCAGGATATGCGCAGTTGTGGGCTTGGATAGGGGCACGGGTGGCTAGTCCGCAGACCCATTCGCATAGTCGACCCCGCCAAAGGGTGCGCCAGCAAGCCAACCGCACCCTGACGCGTCAGAAGCGACAGGCTGCCACCCATCCGGATCGGTGCCTCGATGCGATGATCGGGTATAGTGGGGGACGTCAGATCACGCGCTCGATGAACCAGAACGCGCCGATCATGGCGATCACCACCGATGCGGGCACGGTCACGCGGGCCCGGTACCAAGGTTTATGCCCGAACGGCTGGGCCAGAAGCAGGTAGGCCACGATAACGACCAGAAGCTGGCCCATCTCGACGCCCAGATTAAAGCCGATCAAGCCGCTGACGAAACGACCGGGCTCCAGCCCGATCTCGGTCAGGACCGACGCGAACCCAAGGCCGTGCAACAGGCCGAACAGAAACACGATCGCCGGTCGCCACGGACTGAGCTTTCGCATCACAATGTTCTCGATCCCCACATAGACGATCGAGGCGGCGATCAACGGCTCAACCACCGAGGCTGGCAGGGTGACGATTCCCAGAATGCCAAGGGCCAGCGTGACCGTATGCGCCACGGTAAAGGCGGTGATCTGCATTAGCAGCGGGCGCAGCTGTTGCGTCAGAAGGAACAGGCCCAGCACGAACAGGATATGATCCAAGCCCTTGGGCACGATGTGCACGAACCCGATATAGATGAAATCGGCAAAGGCGCGCAGGCCACTTTGCCGGGCCGAGCCGCTGCGGGGGATGGGCGGGGTCAGCTCACCCCCGGTCAAATAGCCGGTATAGGCGGTTTCCTCGGGGCCGTCCTGCCGCAGCACCAGCGGGCCGTAGGCCGCAACCCAGCCCAGTTGGACGGGCGTGTCGGTGTCGGACACCCGGAAGCGCAACACCAGATTGCTGTCCCGCGCCAGAGAGATGTCGCCGGGTGAGGGCGTGTCGAGACTGACGAACTGGGCAGTTGCGTCGCCCGAGGGCTCGCGGGCGATGAATCCCGCGCCGATCCGGTCCCACGCGGCTTGGAACCGCTGTTCGATCGCGTCCCCCGAAAGGGCGCGCAAACTGTCGTAATCCGCGGCGTTGGCATCCTCGTCCGTGTCGAAGATGCCGTCCATGTCGATGCCGGCCAGAAGCGCCTCGGCGTTCAGGCGGACTTTCATCTCGACCTGCCCGTCCTTCAGCGCGAAATCCCCGACGGCGGGGCGCAACTCGTGGGCGTTGGCGGGCAGGGCCGGCAGCACGGTCGCAACGGCGGCCAACCACATGATCGTGAGCGACACGAAGAAATCGGCGGCACAGCTTGACAACTTGGGGCGAGGCTTCAGTCTGTAGCTTCCCGAAAAAGGAATTATCATGCGTATTTTGCCCGTTGTTGCCGCTGCTCTTCTGACGGTGTTTAGCACAGTTTCCGCGCAGGGCCACGAGTTCTGGCTGGACCCTGTCGCCTTCCGTCTGGAGCCGGGCGAACCGATCATCGCCGACATCCGCGTCGGCGAGAATTTCAACGGTGGCGCCTACAGTTACCTGCCGCGCAGCTTCAAGCGATTCGACCTTGCGCTGGGCCGGAAACTAAGCCGTGTCTCGGGCCGCGCGGGCGATATTCCGGCGGTCAACAAGATGCCGCTGGGCGAGGGGCTGCATGTGCTGCTGGAGACCACCGGCGACAACAAGCTGCGCTACAAGGACAGGGAGACGTTCGAGACATTCGTCACCCACAAGGACTTCGACTGGGCGCTGGAAACGCACGCCAGCCGCGGCCTTCCGGACGACGGGTTTCTTGAGCTTTATTCGCGCTACGCAAAGGCGCTGATTCAGGTGGGTGAGGGCGATGGGCAGGACCGCGAATTCGGACTTCTGACCGAGATCGTGGCCCGGGCGAATCCCTACGTCGACGATATTTCGTCCGGCATGCCGGTCACGGTTCTGTATCAGGGTGAGCCCCGGCAGGACACGCAGGTCGAGGTGTTCGAGAAGGCGGCCGACGACAGCGTCACCAGCTTTACGCTGCGCACCGATGATGCCGGCCAGACGGTTGTGCCGGTGAAGCCGGGCTATCGCTATCTGGTGGATGCGGTGGTGCTGCGCGAACCGGTTGAGGCCAAGGCGCGGGCATTCGGGGCGGTCTGGGAATCGCTCTGGGCCAGCCTGACCTTTCAGGTGCCCGAATAAGCGTGATCGGGGGGCAGGGCGCCTGACGGTGCCAGTGCCACCGCACAGCCGGTCAGGGCCGCGAAGTCGTCCGTCAGGAGGCCGATGCCGAACTGTCCCATGAAGTCCGTGAACCGGCCCTTGCTGCGGAAGGCGTCCGCCAGCCCGTGCTCGCAAAGATGGGGGGCGGTCGCGCGGGCGACCCCTCCGACCAGAACCAGACCGCCGCGGGGCAGGTGGATCAGCGCCAGATTGCCCAGCACCGCGCCAAGCTGGCGGGTGAAGATGCGGGCCGCGTGGCAAGCCACCGGGTCGCCCCGGGTCAGGGCGGCCATCACGCCGGCAGCGTCTCGTTCTGGGTCGGTTTCATCGTCCATTTCTTGGGCCTTGGTGCCTTCGCACGTGCTCAGCCAGCCATAAAGCGTGGCCAGTCCGCACCCCGACAGGACATCCTCGACCGAGGCGAAGCCGGTGGTGCGGGTCAGATGCGTGGCCAGCGCCAGATCCTCGTCGGTGGTGACGACCATATTGGCGTGCCCTGCCTCGGAGGCGGGGCTGAAGGCCGCCCGCTCGGCGGTGGTGCCGTGCAGCATGGCCGCGTTGAAACCGGTGCCCAACCCGACCACCAATCGCGCATCGTCCGAGGGCGGTCCGGCTTGCACCGGGTCCAGCACGGGCGTGATGGCACCGGCACCAAGATGCGGCAGCGACAGGGCCTGCGCCTGAAGATCATTCAGCAACAGCACCTTGGACAGCGATAATTCGCGGGCCAGATCCTGTGCATCGATCTGCCAGTCAAGATTGGTCATGCTGGCGGTTTGCCCGGCGGCGGTGGCCTCGACCGGGCCGGCGATGGCGACCGCAAGCCGGGTGGCGGCCGCGCCCGAGGGCAGACCGTCAAGATACGACCCAAGCAGCGTGGTCAATGTGGGGTGCGCCGCATTCGGCATTCGCGTGACCGACCCGGCCTGCAATACGCCGTCGCGGGCCAGCCCGACCCGTGTGTTCGTGCCGCCCACATCGGCCAGTAAATCAAGCGTCATCTTCAGGTCCGATGTTTGGCGGCTGGTGAAGTCCGGGCGCGCGGGCAGGACCGGTGGATTTACCAATCAGCAACTGCGATTCCCACAGCTCTTGCACCGGCGGCGGGGCGGCGGGCTGATCGCGCAAGGCGATCAGGTCCAGCACGATCTCGGCGCAGCGCCGTCCGGCCTGCCGAACCGACGAGCGTGTGGCCGTGAAGGCCGGCACATCGCCGCGATTGCCCAGATAGGACAGGTCGTCATCGTGGGTCAGGATCGAGACGTCGCGCCCGACGCGCAGGCCGCGGGCCTCGACCGCGCGGCGCACGCCAAGCGCCGTGATGCACGAGGATACCAGAAACGCCGAGGGTCGCGTTTCTGGCGGGCGGTCCAGCAGAAGGCGGGCGATGTCGTGGCCGAAATCCTCGGTCATCTCGTCGCTGTGCATCAAGCTGCTGTCGGGCTTTATCCCAGCGTCCTCAAGCCCTTGCAGGTAACCCTCGCGCCGTCGCTGGGCGAAATCCATCGCCTCCAACCCGTTCATCAGCGCGATCCGGCGGTGCCCCAGATCCGTCAACAGCCCGGTCGCCCGGCGAAACGAGCGGGTGTTGTCGATGTCCAGCCAAGAGAACGCCGGATCAGCGGCCTGCGAGCGCCCGTGCACCACGAACGGCAGGCCCAGCGACTGCAACAGCGGAATGCGCCGATCCTCGTGCCGGGGGCCGTGCACGATGACGCCATCGACGATGCCGCCCTCGGCCAGACGGCGATAGGTGGCGGCCTCGTCGTCGTCGGTGACCACCGACAGCAAGATGTCATAGCCCGCCCGCGTATAGCTTTCGCCGGCGCCGGCGACGAAATCCATGAAGACGGGATTAACCATCTCGTGACGGTTCGAGACCGGGATGACGTGGCCCACCACCATTGCGCTGCCAGTCGCCAGACTGCGGGCGCGGGCGTTGGGGCGGTAATTGAACTGTCGGGCGGCATCCTGCACGCGCTGACGGGTGGCGTCGCTGACCTCGGGGTAGCCGTTCAGCGCACGGCTGACGGTGGTCTGTGACAGTCCAAGCTGCTGGGCAAGCTGTTTGAGGTTCATCACCGCACCTGTCTCTAAGCGATTTGGACGCCGGGCACACGCGGGGTGCGCACACAGGCCCTTTCACACGCATGCGCAAACATACGCGGGACGGGGCAGAGGCAAGAGGTCGTGGCACTAATCCCATCCTGATCAAATGTTTCCCTATGGTCCGGTGGCCATTCGCGAAGTTTATCATTTGACAGTCCTTGGCGCCTTAGGCAACTGTATGACGACCAAAGCGCTTTGGAAATAGGTCGCGCACGTCGTGACCGGGGCGGATGACAAGGGAGGGTTTTCGATGAAACGACTGCTTCTTGCGGCGGCAACCGCCGCGCTGGGAACCGGGATGGCCTCGGGCATTGCCGTGGCCGACCAGCATCTGCCATTCCCCCCCGGCGAGGGCGACTTCAATTGGGACAGCTACGAGGCGCTGAAGGATCTGGACGTCGCGGGCGAAGAGATCGTCATCTTCGGGCCGTGGATGGGCCCCGACAAGGCGCTGTTCGACAGCGTCGTCGCCTATTTCAACGAGGCCACCGGCGCGCGCGCCAGCTATTCCGGCTCGGACAGCTTCGAGCAGCAGATCGTCATCGACACCGGCGCCGGGTCGCCCCCGAACATCGCGATCTTTCCGCAGCCCGGACTGGCCTCGGATCTGGCGGCCAAGGGGCATCTGGTGCCGCTGCCCGACGGAACCGAGGACTGGGTGCGCGAGAACTACGCCGCCGGCCAGTCGTGGGTCGATCTGGGCAGCTTCGAGGGACCCGACGGGGACAAGGCGCTTTACGGTTTCTTTTATAAATCCGACGTAAAATCCCTTGTCTGGTATGTGCCCGAGAATTTCGAGGATGCGGGATACGACGTGCCCGAAACGATGGAAGAGTTGAAAGAACTGTCCGATCAGATCGTCGCCGACGGCGACACGCCGTGGTGCATCGGTCTGGGGTCGGGCGGTGCGACGGGCTGGCCGGCCACCGACTGGGTCGAGGATATGATGCTGCGGACCCAATCGCCCGAGGTCTACGATCAATGGGTCCACCATGAAATTCCGTTCGACGATCCTGCCGTGGTGGGCGCGATCGAGGAATTCGGCGCCTTCGCCCGGAACGAGGATTACGTCGCGGGCGGTGCGGGTGCCGTCGCATCCACCGATTTCCGCGACAGTCCCAAGGGTCTGTTCGCCTCGCCGCCGCAATGCTACCTGCACCGTCAGGCCAGCTTCATCCCCGCCTTCTTCCCCGACGGGACCGAGGTGGGGCAGGACGCCGATTTCTTCTATTTCCCGTCCTATGCCGGCAAGGATCTTGGCAAACCGGTGCTGGGCGGCGGTACGGTCTTCGGCATCGCCAAGGATTCGAAAGGGGCGCGGGCCTTCATGAACTTCCTTCAAAGCCCCATCGCGCATGAGGTCTGGATGGCGCAAAAGGGCTTCCTGACCCCGCACAAGGGCGTCAACACCGAGCTTTTCGGTGATCCGACCCTGCAGAAGATGAATGACATTCTGCTTCAGGCCGATACCTTCCGCTTTGACGGCTCGGACCTGATGCCGGGCGCGATCGGGGCCGGGGCCTTCTGGACCGGCATGGTTGACTATGCCGGCGGTGCCGATGCCAAGGCCGTGGCCAAGCAGGTCGAGGATACCTGGACGTCGCTGCAGTAAACGCGCAGCCTCACGGGTCGCGGTCGCAAGGCTTAAGGAGGGCGAATGGAACAGATCATGTGGGCCCTCTTCACCATGACCGCCGGGGTTTTCGGCTGCGTGGCCTATTTCTTTGTCGCCAACCGGGTGCTGGACGCGGCCTTGCCCGCCCGCGGTGCGCATGCCGGGCGCAACATCAACCGCGCCAATGCCATCCGGCCGTGGCTGTTTCTGTTTCCGGCGTTGGCGGTGCTGGGGGTCTATCTGGTCTACCCGGTGGCGAACTCGGTCTGGTTGTCGTTCAAGGGCGCAGGCGGCGAGGATTTTGTCGGCGGGGCCAACTGGGTCTGGCTGGCGGGCGACGCCAAGTTCTGGGAGTCATTGGGAAACAACGCATTGTGGCTGATCGTGGTGCCGGCGGTCTCGACCTTTATCGGGCTGGTCGCGGCGGCGTTGACCGACCGGATCCGTTGGGGCAATCTAGCCAAAGCACTGATCTTCATGCCGATGGCGATCAGTTTCGTCGGGGCCTCGGTGATCTGGAAGTTCGTCTATGATTACCGCGGCGAGGGGACCGAGCAGATCGGTCTGCTGAACGCCATCGTGGTGGCCTTGGGCGGCGGGCCGCAGGCGTGGATCACCACCCCCTTCTGGAACAGCTTCTTTCTGATGGTCATCCTGATCTGGATCCAGACCGGCTTTGCCATGGTCATCCTGTCGGCGGCCCTGCGTGGCATCCCCGAGGAAACGGTCGAGGCCGCCGTGCTGGATGGCGCCAGCCCCCTACAGATCTTCTGGCGCATCAAGGTGCCGCAGATCTGGGGCACGATCGCGGTGGTCTGGACCACGATCACCATTCTGGTGCTGAAGGTCTTCGACATCGTGCTGGCCATGACCAACGGCCAATGGGGCAGTCAGGTGCTGGCCAATCTGATGTTCGACTGGATGTTCCGGGGCGGCGACTTCGGGCGGGCCTCGACCATCGCGCTGGTGATCATGCTGCTGGTGACGCCGATCATGGTCTGGAACATCCGCAACGTGCGCCGGGAAGAGCGGCCGTGAGCGGCGGGGTGGCCTCCGCATCCGCCGGGCGCGGCGCGGCCCTTGTCTGGGTCGTGCACCTGTCGGCGGCACTTCTGGTCTTGCTGTGGACGATCCCGACGGCGGGGCTGCTGATCTCGTCGTTTCGGGACCGCGACCAGATCTCGACCTCGGGGTGGTGGACGGCGCTGGCGCCCTCGGAACGCAATCTGGTGACACGCGCGGGCGATCCGGACACCGCGACGCTGGAAGGCGATCAGTGGATCATCAGCGGCAGTGTCTTCGGCGATCAAGCTGCGTCCGCCAGCGGTGAGGTTACGGCCTTCGGCGTCTCGTCCCGCCGCCCGACCGAGTTTGCGCCGGGGGACGCAGCCCAGCGTCGCGGCGCCGAGATCACCGTTAACCCGGACGGCGGCTACAGGATCGCCAGCCCACAGCGCCCCGAGGGCAGTCGCGGCACGCGTCTGTTCGTTACCACCAAAGAGCCTCCGCGCTGGACGGTCGAGAATTACCGCAGGGTGCTGTTCTCCGAAGGCATCGGCACCTCGTTCCTCAACACGCTGACGGTCACGATCCCGGCCACGGTGATCCCGATCCTGATCGCGGCCTTCGCCGCCTATGCCCTTGCGTGGATGGAGTTTCCGGGCCGCGCGTTGCTGCTGGCGGTGATCGTAGGGCTTTTGGTCGTGCCCTTGCAGATGACGCTGATCCCGCTTTTGCGCCTGCATAATGCGGTCGGCATCGGCAAGGCCTATCTGGGGATCTGGATGGCGCATACGGCCTTCGGCCTGCCGCTTGCGATCTACCTGTTGCGCAACTATATCGCCGGGCTCCCGCGCGAGATCATCGAAAGCGCGCGGGTCGACGGGGCCACCGATTTCCAGATCTTCCTGCGCATAGTCTTGCCGCTGTCCTATCCGGCGCTTGCATCCTTCGCGATCTTTCAGTTCCTCTGGGTCTGGAACGACCTGCTGGTGGCCACCGTCTTTCTGGGCAACAACGAGGATCAACTGGTGATGACCGGCCGCCTGCGCGAGCTTCTGGGCTCGAAGGGCGGCGAGTGGGAGATTCTGGCGGCCTCGGCCTTCGTGTCGATCGCGGTGCCGATCGCGGTCTTCTTTGCAATGCAGAAATATCTGGTGCGCGGCCTGCTGGCCGGCTCTGTCAAAGGTGGGTGAATATCCTCATGAATGAAATGACGTCGATCGAGCATGACAGCAACATCATGGCCAAGGACGCCGATTGGTGGCGCGGTGCGGTGATCTATCAGATCTATCCGCGCTCGTTTCAGGACAGCAACGGCGACGGGATCGGCGATCTGAAGGGCATCACCCGGCGGCTGCCCTATATCGCGGGGCTGGGGGTGGACGCGATCTGGATTTCGCCGTTCTTCACCTCTCCGATGAAGGACTTCGGGTATGATGTCAGCGACTATCGCGGCGTCGATCCGATGTTCGGCACGCTTGACGATTTCACCCGGTTGGTGCGGGCCGCCCATGATCTGGGCCTGAAGGTGATGATCGATCTGGTGCTCAGCCACACCTCGGACCAGCATCCGTGGTTCGGGGAAAGCCGGCGGTCTCGGGACAACCCGAAATCCGACTGGTATGTCTGGGCCGACCCCAAGCCCGACGGCACGCCGCCCAACAACTGGCTGTCGATCTTCGGCGGCTCGGCGTGGCAATGGGACGGGCGGCGCTGTCAGTATTACCTGCACAACTTTCTGGCCTCGCAGCCCGATCTGAACTTCCACAGCGCGGCGGTGCAGGACGCTTTGCTGGACGTGTGCCGCTTCTGGATGGGGCGCGGGGTCGACGGGTTCCGGCTGGATACGATCAACTTCTACTTTGCCGACAAGCAGTTGCGGGACAATCCGCCGCTTGCGCCCGAGCTTCGGAACTCCTCGATCGCGCCGGTGGTGAATCCCTACAACCACCAGCATCATCTGCATTCCAAGAACCAGCCCGAGAACCTTGGTTTCCTGCGCCGCCTGCGGCTGGTGCTGAACGAATACGGCGCCGCCGCCGTGGGCGAGGTGGGCGATGCCCAACGCGGTATGGAGCTTCTGGGCGCCTATACAGCCGGCTCGGACTTCGTGCAGATGTGCTATGCCTTCGAATTTCTGGCGCAGGAACAACCCGTTGCGGCGCGTTTCGCCAGTGTCTTCGCCGATCTGGACAGGCTCGGGCCCGACGGCTGGGCCTGCTGGGCCTTTTCAAACCATGACGTCGTGCGCCACGCCAGCCGCTGGCACCTTTGCCCGGCTGCGCAACGGCAATTCACCTGTCTTTTGATGAGCTTGCGCGGATCAGTCTGCATCTTTCAGGGCGAAGAGCTTGGCCTTCCGGAAGCCGAGGTCGCCTTCGAGGATCTGAAAGACCCCTACGGCATCGAATTCTGGCCCGAGTTCAAGGGCCGCGACGGCTGCCGCACCCCGATGGTCTGGACCGGCGACGACCCGCAGGGCGGCTTCACCACCGGCACGCCTTGGCTGCCGGTCGCGAAGCCGCATCTGCCGCTGTCGGTCGCCCGGCAAGAAGCCGATCCCGCCGCGATCCTGCACCATTACCGGCGGATGCTGACGTTCCGCCGCGCCTTGCCCGCGCTGATCAAGGGGGCGCAGACCCCGGTCACCGCCACCGGCGATGTGCTGCATTTCACCCGCAGCCACGGCGGCCAGCGCCTCTTCTGCGCCTTCAACCTGTCGGGGACCGAGGCGCAAGTGCCGCTGCCCCCCGGCGACTGGCGCCAGATCGGCACCGAGATCGGCGGCCAGATCTGGGCGGATGAGGGCACGCTGCATCTGGCCGGCTGGCAACCCTGCTACATGCTGCAAGAGGGCGCGGCCCCGGCGGCGGCTGTCGCGCAAACCCCAGCCCGCAAAAGGGACGATAATGGCTGATGTAACGCTTGAGGGGATCGGCAAGGCTTACGGCGATGTCCGGGTCTTGCGCGACATCGACCTGAAGATCACGACCGGTGAGCTGGTGGTGTTCGTCGGCCCCTCGGGCTGCGGCAAGTCCACGCTGTTGCGCATGATCGCCGGGCTGGAACGGATCACCGAGGGCGGGCTTAGCATCGACGGGCGCGTGGTCAACGACGTGCCGCCGGCGCAGCGCGGCATCGCGATGGTGTTCCAGTCCTACGCGCTTTATCCGCATATGACCGTGCGCGACAACATGAGCTTTGCGCTGCGGATCGCGGGGCAGTCGCGCGCCGAGATCAATGCCGCCGTGGAGAATGCCGCGCGTATCCTGCAACTGACCCCCTATCTGGACCGGCTGCCCAAGGCGCTTTCGGGCGGGCAGCGCCAGCGGGTGGCCATCGGGCGGGCCATCGTGCGCGACCCCAAGGTCTATCTGTTCGACGAGCCGCTTTCCAATCTGGACGCCGCCCTGCGCGTCGCCACCCGGATCGAGATCGCCCAGTTGAAAGAGGCGATGCCGAATTCGACCATGATCTACGTCACCCACGATCAAGTCGAGGCGATGACCCTCGCCAGCCGCATCGTGGTTCTGGCCGGGGGCGGGATCAGTCAGGTCGGCACCCCGCTGGAGCTTTACGAGAGGCCCCGGAACGAGTTTGTCGCCCGCTTCATCGGCTCGCCCGCGATGAACCTGCTGCCCGGTCGGATCACCGGGACCGGGGCGCGCACAACGGTCGCGCTGAATGGCGGGGGAGGCGCCACGGTGGACATCGCGACCGGATCCGACCAGCTTGACCGGCCCGTCAATCTGGGCGTGCGCCCAGAGCACCTGGTCATGGCCGACCCCGGTGCGGACAGCGTGCTGCTTCGCGGCGAGGTGGCACTCACCGAGGCTTTGGGCGAGGTGACGCTGCTTTACCTTGATCGGCCAGAGACAGGGCCGGACCTTGGGCCAGAGACGGACCCAGAGACCGGCCCCAAGACCGCCCCCGAGACCGACCCTGAGACCAGCGGTCAGATCGTGGCCAAACTGCCGGGCATCCACCGCGATCTGCGCGGCTCGGAGGTCATGCTGACCGCCGGGGCCGAGCATTTGCATCTGTTCTCGGACGGCCTCTCCCTGCGCCCGGACTAGGGCGCGGGCCCCGCACTTGGGGCAGGGCGATCAAGGCGCAGGTTCCGGGTCGCGCCCCGGTCGCGACGGGCGTAAGAGGCGGGGGACACCGCCCAAGGATCCCCTCATGACTGACCAGACCGCGCCCGGCTCGCCGGGCTCCCTCCCTCGGCCCGTTGCCGTCACTACGGCCCGCCGCAAGGCGCCTCCGACACCGGGGCTGTCGATGAGCGGCGGCGACTGGGCCGTGCTGATCTTCCTGTCGCTGATCTGGGGCGGCTCGTTCTTCTTCGTCGCCGTCGCGGTGACCGAACTTCCGACGCTTACCATCGTCTTCTTCCGCGTCACCGTGGCGGCGCTGGTGCTGTGGGCGGTGGTGGCGCTGCGGGGCGCGGCCTTGCCCCGGTCGCCACGGGTCTGGCTGACCTTTCTGGCGCTGGGGCTTGTGAACAACGCCATTCCCTTCGGGCTGATCGTCTGGGGGCAACAGGTGCTGGATTCGGGGCTGGCCTCAATTTTGAACGCCACGACGCCGCTGTTTACCGTGGTGATCGCCGGGGTCTTTCTGGCGGACGAGCGGTTGACGCTGGCCCGGGGTCTGGGCGTGCTGACGGGCTTTGCGGGCGTGGTGCTGATGATCGGCTTCGACTCGCTGGCCGGGCTTGCAGGCCACGCCATCGCACAGGTCGCCATTCTGGGGGCAGCCTGCGCCTATGCGGTCTCGGCCGTTCTGGCGCGGCGCTTCGGGTCGCTGGGCCCCGACCCGGTGGTGACGGCGGCGGGACAGGTCAGCGGGGCTGCCCTGTTTCTGGCCCCCGCTGCTGCGCTGATCGACCAGCCGTGGAAGCTAGCGGCCCCCTCGGCGCCGGTCTGGGCCGCGATGCTGGCGCTGGCGGTGATCTCGACCGCGCTGGCCTATACGCTGTACTTCCGCCTGTTGCGCCGGGCAGGGGCAACCAATCTGGTGCTTGTCACCTTTCTGGTGCCGGTCTCGGCTATTCTGATGGGCGTGGTCTTTCTGGACGAGCGTCTGGCATGGGTCCACGGGCTGGGACTGGCGCTGATCGCGGCGGGGCTGGTTGCCATCGACGGGCGGCTGCTGCGCCGGGGGCGCTGAGCCGGGGCCGCTGAGCCGCCGGCAACCGAACCGCAAAAGGCCCGCCGATCTGGCGGGCCTTTGACGGTTCATTAAGCAGCGACAAAAGACGTCTACATCAGACTGGGCAGCCACAGCACAATCGACGGGAAGGCGATCAGCACGCCGATGGTCGCCACGTCCGCGATGAAGAACGGCGAGGCCCCCCGGAACACGTCCTGCACCGAGATCGGCAGCTTGCTGTCCTGCGCCACTCCGGCCACGACAAAGCAGTTCAACCCGATGGGCGGCGTGATCAGACACAGCTCGGCCATCTTCACCACGATGATGCCGAACCAGATCGCAGCCTCGTCCGAGGTCATGCCAAGCGCACTGTCGGCCCGCGACACGCCCTCGCCGCCGTTCAGGGCGATGACGGCGGGGAAGGTGACGGGCAGGGTCAGGATCAGCATGCCGATGGCATCCATGAACATGCCCAGGATCACATAGCCCCCAAGGATCGCCAGCAATATGATGATCGCGGGCTGATCAAGGCTGGTAATCCAGTCCGAGAACGCATCCGGAAGGCGGGCGAAGCCCAGAAAGCGGACGTAGATCAGCACGCCCCAGATCATCGAGAAGATCATCACCGTCAGCTTGGCGGCCTCCATCAGGGCGCCGCGAAGCTGGCCCCAGCGCATGCCGCGCCACAGGGCCATGCCCAGCACCACGAAGGCGCCAAGCGCCCCGGCCTCGGTGGGCGTCGCCCAGCCGAAATAGATCGAGTAGATGATGATGAAGACCACCAGAAAGATCGGCGCGGCCCCGGGCAGCGAGGCGAAACGTTGTTTCCACGTAAACCCGCCCACCGGCGGCCCCAGCGTCTTTTTCCACTTGGCCAGACCGACGATCAGACCGGCGTAGATGATGGCCGAGACCAGACCCGGAAGAAAGCCCGCCAGCAGCAACGCGCCGACCGACTGTTCCACGATGATGGCATAGATCACCAGAATGGCCGACGGCGGGATCAACGAGGCCAGCGTGCCGCCCGCCGCCACGACGCCCGCGGCGAAGCGTTTGTCGTATCCCAGCTTCAGCATCTCGGGGATGGCGATGCGCGCGAAGACCGCCGAGGTGGCGACCGACGCGCCCGAAACGGCGGCGAAACCGGCGGTGGCGAAGATCGTGGCGACGCCCAGACCGCCCGGCAGCCAGCCGACCCAGCGTTTGGCGGCCTCGAACAGATAGCCGGTCAGACCGGCGTAATAGGCCAGATAGCCGATCAGGATGAAGGTCGGGATCAGGCTAAGCGAATAGGTGGTCGATTTGGAATGCGGCACCTGACCGGCCAGCTTCATCGCGGTCACGAGTCCCTTATCGAACCCCTGTTTCTGCATGAAGAACAGCGCCAGTCCCAGAAAGCCGATCAGCGCGGTGGCAAAGGCCACGCGCACCCCGATGATGACCAGAACCAGCAAGGCGCCGGTCAGCCAGAGCGACATGTTGAAGACATCGACGCCGTCCAGCAGCGCCTTCATGTCGATGAGGTCATTCATCGGCACCCTCCACCGTGTGAGCTTCTTTGTTGGCGATCTCTGCCGCGCTTTCGATCAGGGGGACCGCCACCGGGGTGACGGCGTTTTCGCGGAAGGCCCGCACATAGCCCCACAGTTGCAGCGCCAGTCGCAGCCACAGAATGCTCATCGAGAAGGGGATCAGGAATTTGGCGGGCCACAGCGGCAGGGCCACGTCGATCGAACTGTCGCGCGACCACATCGGAGAGCCTAGGTCGAAGGACCGGCTGAAGTGGTAGAAAGAGCCATAGATCAGCGCCGTGACGATCAACAGCATGGTCACCGTCGACAGCGCCTCGGCCAGCCATAGGGCGCGGCCCTTGAGCTGTCCGATCAAGATGTCCATCCGGATATGGCCGCCCTCGCGCTGGCAATAGGCCAGACCCAGAAAGGCGAATGTGGCCATGAATTGCTCGGTCCAGTCCACATAACCCGGCACCGGGGCGTTCAGCAGCTTGCGCCCAAGGACGTTGTAGACGGCCAGCCCCACCAGCGCGAAGATGACAATCCCCGACAGCAGGTTCAGCACGCTTTCAAGGCGGAACCAGAGACGATCGAAGCGTGAAAGCGTCGAGTCGTCTTCCAGCACGGATGACGTTGACATGAAGAATTTCCCGAGTGTTTCGACAGCAGTGTTTGGGCGGCTTTGTTTTAGCGGCAGTGTGTCAACGGCCCCGGATCATCTCCGGGGCCGCGGGTCGCGATTGGCTCAGGACTGTTCTTCCAGGGTCTTCTGGACCAGATCGTAAAGCTCTTGGGCGGGCAGGCCCTGCGCGCTCATGTCCTTGATCCACTGCTCGCGGATCGGGTCCGCGGCGGTCTTGCGGAACTTGTCCAGCTCTTCTTCCGAGATCGAGACTTTCTGAACGCCCTTCTCCTCCAGAATGCTTTCCCACTTCTCAAGCAGTTTGCCGTAGTTCTCGAGATAGTAGTCGACGGCCTCGGGCACGCTTTCGTCCAGCGCCTTGCGGTGATCGTCGGGCAGGTCGTTATAGGCGTCGATATTGACCACGACAGGGCAGTTCACGGTGCCGGGGTTCAAGTCCTCGGTCCACCAGTCGGCGATGTCGATGGTGCGATAGCTCAGGTGCGCGTGCTGGGCGAACGAGACCGTATCCACAACGCCCGATTCCATCGAGTTGTAGGTCTCGGTCGCGGTCACGGACGTGGGCACGGCGCCCACGGCCTCGAACGCCTGGCCGATGCCGCCGGTGGCGCGTACGCGCATGCCGTCGAACTTTTCCAGCGTGTCACGCGGCTCGCCGGTGCCGACGATGTTGTATTGCGGCATGGGCGAGGGCATCAGCAGCTTGGCATTCCAGCGCGCCAGATCCTTTTGCACGGCCGGATGGCTGTAGACCGCGTTGCTGACCGCGACTTCCTTTTTCAGCGTGTCGACGCCCAGAAAGGGCAGTTCCAGCACGGTGATCGAGGGGTTCTTGTCGCGGTGATAGCCAGCACAGAACTGGGCCATCTCGAAGGCACCGATCGAGATGCCGTCCAGATTCTCGCGGTTCTTGCTGAGACCGCCGTAGCTGACGTTCAGGGTGAACTCGCCGTCGGTCTTTTCCGAAACCAGTTCGGCCAGCTTCTCGACGCCTTCGGTGAAGGCCCGGCGCTTGCCCCAGACCGATACGTTCCATTCGGTGGCGCCCGCCTCGACCGCGAAGGATGCGACGACTGCGGCAACGACCGCCTTGGCAAAGATGTGTTTCATTATTCTCTCCCTTGGTTCTTACAACCTGCGAGAGAGCCTAGCCAATGGCCGGGGGCGGGTCCAACCCTAAAGCTGGGCTTACGGTCGCAAAAACCACAGATTTCGAAACTCTGTTTCATTATTCGGGGTGTGGCAGGTATTGGGGGTGTGGCAGGGCGCGTGAAGGGGCGGGGCTTTTGCCCGCACTGCCACCGGCGATCCGATCGCCAAGGGAAGGGGGCGATTCCTTTCGCAAACGAGCCTTTTCTTTTTGGCCGGGCCGTGAAATAGCAAACTGCCAAACGATCCCTCCAAAGGAGACCAGGATGGAGATTCGAGAGGCCCTCACTTTTGACGACGTTCTGCTGGTGCCCGCGGCGTCCAGCGTTCTGCCCTCGACGGCGGAAACCGTCACTCATGCCAGTAAGTCGATCCGGCTGAATATCCCGCTGCTCAGCTCGGCGATGGATACCGTGACCGAGGCCCGCATGGCCATCGCCATGGCGCAGGCCGGCGGCATGGGCGTGATCCACCGCAATCTGGGGGTCGAGGAACAGGCCGATCAGGTCCGGCAGGTCAAACGGTTCGAAAGCGGCGTGGTCTACAAGCCCATCACCCTGCGGGCCGACCAGACGCTGGCCGACGCGAAAGCCCTGCAGGAACGTTACCGCGTCACCGGCTTTCCGGTGGTGGACGCCGATGGCCGCGTGCTGGGCATCGTCACCAACCGCGACATGCGCTTCGCCCATGATCTGAACACGCCGGTTCATGCGATGATGACCTCGGACAATCTGGCGATGCTGCAAGAGCCCGCGGATCTGGATCAGGCCCGACTTTTGATGAAAGAGCGCCGGATCGAGAAGCTGCTGGTGGTCGACGCCACCCGCAAGCTGACCGGCCTTCTGACCCTGCGCGACAGCGAACAGGCGGTGCTGAACCCGCAGGCCTGCAAGGACGAGCTTGGCCGCCTGCGGGTCGCCGCGGCCACCACCGTCGGCGACGCGGGCTTTGAGCGGTCCGAGGCGTTGATGGATGCCGGTATCGACATGATCGTCGTCGACACCGCCCACGGCCACTCGGCCTCGGTCGCCGAGGCTGTGGACCGGATCAAGCGCATTTCGAACACGGTGCAGGTGGTCGCGGGCAACGTCGCCACCGGCAGCGCCACCAAGGCGCTGATCGACGCGGGTGCCGACGGCATCAAGGTCGGCATCGGCCCCGGCTCGATCTGCACCACCCGCATGGTCGCGGGCGTGGGCGTGCCGCAACTGACCGCCATCATGGACTGTGCCGAGGCCGCACGGGACTCGGGCGTTCCGGTGATCGCGGACGGCGGCATCAAGTTCTCGGGCGATTTCGCCAAGGCGATCGCGGCGGGCGCGTCCTGTGCGATGGTCGGCAGCATGATCGCCGGCACAGACGAGTCCCCGGGCGAGGTCATTCTGTATCAGGGCCGCAGCTTCAAAAGCTATCGTGGCATGGGCAGCCTTGGCGCCATGGCGCGCGGCTCTGCCGACCGCTATTTCCAGAAGGATGCCGCGAGCGACAAGCTGGTGCCCGAAGGGATCGAGGGGCAGGTGCCCTACAAAGGCTCCGCCGGCACGGTCATCCACCAGTTGGTGGGCGGTCTGCGCGCCGCGATGGGCTACACCGGCAACCGCACCGTGGAAGAGATGCGCCAGAACTGCAACTTCGTCCGCATCACCGGCGCGGGGCTCAAGGAAAGCCATGTGCATGACGTGCAGATCACGCGCGAGTCGCCCAACTATCGGATCGGCTGATCCGGTGGTGGCGCCGCGACCTTCCGGGCGTCTTCGGGCGCGGGGCGGGCTGACATGACTCCCGCCGCGCGCATCGCCTCGGCAGCCGCCATCCTTGATCTGATCGGCGCGGGCGATCCGGCCGAGCGGGCGCTGACCACATGGGCCAGACAGAACCGCTATGCCGGATCGGGCGACCGGGCGGCGATCCGCGATCTGGTGTTCGGCGTGCTGCGCCGCTGGCGCTCGGCCGCGGCGTGGGGCAGGGGCACCGATGGCCGCCACCTGATGCTGGGCGATCTGCTGCAAGCCGGGCAGGACCCGCAGGCGGTCATGACCGGCGCGCGGTTCGCCCTGCCTCCCCTGACCAACGCCGAGATCGCCGCCACGGCGGACCCGCCCAGCCTCAGCCCCGCCGAGGCGCTGGATTGCCCCGACTGGATCCTGCCCGTGTTGGAACGCGATCTGGCCGAGGATGCCGCCCCGGTGCTGCGCCTGCTGCGCGACCGGTCCGCCGTCGGTCTGCGGGTCAATCTGGCTCGCACCACGCGGGACAAGGCCGTGGAGTCGCTGGCCTCCGAGGGCATCACGGCGCGTCCGCATCCGCTGTCGCCCTCGGCGCTGGTGCTGGACGGTCATCCGCGCGGGCTTGCCGCGAAATCCGCCCTGCGCGACGGTCTGGTCGAAATGCAGGACCCTGCGTCACAGGCCGTGGTGGATTTGCTGCCCCTGTCGAACGGCATGCGCGTGCTGGACTATTGCGCCGGTGGCGGGGGCAAGACCCTTGCGATGGCGGGTCGCGCGCGGGCCGAATTCCATGTGCACGACGCCTTGTCGGGACGCATGGCCGATCTGGCCCCCCGCGCCGAACGGGCGGGCGTGCCGATCGCCGGTCAATGGACCGGCAACGCGCCGCCCCAAGGTAAATTCGATCTGGTGCTGTGCGACGCGCCCTGTTCCGGCAGCGGCGCGTGGCGGCGCTCGCCCGAGGGCAAGTGGGCGCTGACCCCCGAACGGCTGGACGCGCTGGTCTCTCTGCAGGCCGAGATTTTGGACAAGGCCGCCGAACTGGTCCGTCCCGGCGGCACCTTAGCCTATGCCACCTGTTCGCTGCTGCGGGCCGAGAACGAACTGGCCGTCTCAAGCTTTCTGGACCGCGATAGCCGCTTCAGCCTTGAAGCCAGCCGCCGCTTCTCGCCGCTCGAGGGGGGCGACGGGTTCTTCGCGGCGATCCTGACGCGGCAGGGGTAATGCTGGGCTCTGCCGCCCACGGGGAGTGTTTTCCAAGATTGCGCATTGCCCGGGGTTGCGGGTTAATACCACTTTAACCTTTGGGTCGCACAGTTGGCCCGACGGTTCCGTGGAAAGGCGCGTTGTGCTCCGATGGACTGCTGCCCGAACGATGATGCAGGATCTGGCCGGCGGGCTGGCGGGTCGCCTGTGGGCGTTGCTTGTGGCCGCGCTGGTGCTTCTGGCCACGGCGCAGATGCTATCCGGCCCGCCCGCGATCGTTCTGGCCAGCGCGGCGGTGGTGCTGATCCTGATGGCCTGTGTGCTGGACCTGATCGCGCGGGGCCGGGCCGGGGCCACGGACCCGACGTTCGCGGACCCCAGCGCCTGCGTGATTTGCGACATCGATGGCAATGTGTTGGGCCTGAACGCCGAGGCGCGGCGGATCTTCGATACTTCCTCCGGGGCTGGGCAGCTAGATACTGACGCGGATACAGAGACAGGTTCTGAACCCGATTCTGAACCAGACCAAGCCAAGCCGATGACCATCGGCGCCTTGCTCGACGGGTCGATCCCGAACCGGGCGGCGGTTGCCTTTCGCCTGCGCCAACGGGTGATGGCCCGTGGGTCAGGCCAAGAAGACGTTCTGTTTCAGGGGCATGCGGCGCGACTTTCAACCCGCCGCCTGCCGCATGACCGGCTTTTGTGGCGGCTGGATTGCCCGGCCGCCTCGCAGACGCCACCGGCGTCTTTCGGGCCAGACGACGCAGACGACGGGGCCGCGCAGACCGGCGCACCACAGGTCGCCCCCGATGGCTGGGACCGTCTGGACAGCCTGAACATCGCCTTCGTCAAGGTCCGGCCAGACGGGCAGGTGGTGCGTTTCAACGCCCGCGCGGCGCGCCTGCTGGGCTGTTCGATAACCGCCTCGGACCTGTGGTTTCACGATTTGGTCGAAGGGCTGGGCCGCCCGGTGGCGGATTGGCTGGAAGGCACCGTCAACGGCAGCGGCGCAGCCCGCGCCGAGGTGGTCCGCGCACGCCGCCCCGAGCAGGACATGTACCTTCAGGTCTCGCTTGTCCGGGTGATCGAGGATGACGATGTTTTCGTCGCCGCCGTGCTGAACGACGCCACCGAACTCAAGACGTTGGAGGCGCAGTTCGTCCAGTCGCAAAAGATGCAGGCCATCGGGCAGCTTGCGGGCGGCGTGGCGCATGACTTCAACAACCTTCTGACAGCGATTTCAGGGCATTGCGACCTGTTGCTCTTGCGCCATGACATCGGCGATCCGGACTATGGCGACCTGCAGCAGATCGCCCAGAACGCCAACCGGGCGGCCTCGCTGGTGGGGCAGTTACTGGCGTTTTCGCGCAAGCAGAACCTGCGCCCGCAAGTCCTTGATCTGCGCGAGACGCTGGCCGATCTGACCCATCTTCTGAACCGTCTGGTCGGCGAGAAGATGACGCTGAGCCTCAGCCACGATCCCGACCTGCGCCCCATCCGCGCCGATCGCCGGCAGTTGGAGCAGGTGCTGATGAATCTGGTCGTGAACGCCCGCGACGCCATGCGCGACACCGGCGGCGAGATTCGCATCGCCACCGCCAGCCTGACCCTGTCCGAACCCGAGGAACGCGACCGCGCCAAGATCCCCGCCGGCGATTACGTTCGCGTGACGGTGACGGACACCGGCTCGGGCATCCCCGCCGACAAGCTGCAAAAGATATTCGAGCCGTTCTACACCACCAAGAAAACCCGCGAAGGGACCGGGCTGGGCCTATCGACCGCCTATGGCATCATCAAACAGACCGGCGGGTTCATCTTTGCCGACAGCGTGGTGGGATCGGGCACGACCTTCACGATCTACCTGCCCGCCGCAAGTCCCGCCGAGGCTCAGCGTGCCGCCGCTGCCCAAACGCCCGCCCAGCGGCCCCCGGCCATGCCGCCCGCCGGCGACGGCGTCGTCCTGCTGGTCGAGGATGAGGCCCCGGTGCGCGCCTTCGCCTCGCACGCGCTGCGCCTGCGCGGCTATACGGTGCTAGAGGCCGCCAATGCCGAAGAGGCGCTGTTCATGCTGGAGGATGATGCCCTGCACGTCGATCTCTTCGTCTCGGACGTCATCATGCCGGGCATGGACGGGCCGACTTGGGTGCGGCAGGCCCTGATCAAACGGCCCAAGGTGGGGACGGTGTTCGTGTCGGGCTACGCCGAGGAATCCTTTGCCGACGAACAGGCGCGTATCCCCAACTGCGTATTCCTGCCAAAACCTTTCTCGCTGGCCGAACTGACGCGGACGGTCAGCGAACAATTGTCTTGAGTCGGCTCCGAAACGCAGGGCTTGCCGCCCGGCAGTGTCTCATTCGCCCTGCGCGGCATCCTGTGCGGCGTCGGGACCAAGGCGCAGGTGCCCCCCGGCGGTGCTGGCCGCCTCCCATATGGCGTAATCGCGCGCCAGATGCTGGCGCAGCCGGGCCTGCAGATCCGGCGACAACCCCGTGGGGGCGGGCGGAGAATCGTTCTGTCGCCCAAGCGAGACATCAATGCCCAGCCGCGCCTGCAGGAACTCCATCAGCAGCGACAGTTTTTCGTAAGCGAAGATGTGCGAGACGCCGACCGCATCGCCCATCTCCAGAAAGAAATGCTGGGTGCCGATGTTGCTGCGGGGCGGCGGGTCGCCGGACAAAAACTCTTCGATAAACTGCGCATAGCTTAGCCCGCGCGTGCTGTTGACGTGGCCGTCGATCTCGGACCGCTGACGATACCGATACCAACTGGCGACCCAATCCGAGGGCTCGCGGATCACGGCCATGGTTTCCCACTGGCGCACCTCTGCGCGGTCCAGCATGGGGCGCAAAAACTTCTCGAACCGGTAAAGATGCGAGTGCTTCATCCCCGGCGGATTGCGGAACACGATGTCGGCATGTGGGTCCAGCGCCGAATGAATTGCCGTGGTGCCGGTCTTGGGCGTGGCCAGATAGACCAGGGAATGTTTCCAGAAAACAAGCATTTAGCATAAATCCACAAAGCGATAACCAGAATTGAACGGATCATTAACCCCGAGGCGGCGAAGATCAATAGGTCGAATTTGGCTTGAAATGTTCTCGTTTCGATCTCATAACATATGGAACAAGAGGCGAACATCGGCAGTTGTTGCCGCCCCCCACGGGGTGTGAAATAAGGATACCAACCTATGGCCAGCGCAGATCTCCTTACCATGACAAGCAAGAAATCCCCCGACAAGCAAAAGGCCTTGGACAGCGCGCTCGCACAGATCGAGCGGCAGTTCGGCAAGGGCTCGATCATGAAGCTGGGCGCCGACAACCCGGTGCAGGAGATCGAGGCCACCTCGACCGGCTCGCTCGGGCTGGATATCGCGCTGGGAATCGGCGGTATCCCCAAGGGGCGCATTGTCGAGATCTACGGCCCCGAAAGCTCGGGCAAGACCACGCTGACCCTGCATTGCGTGGCCGAAGAGCAGAAAAAGGGCGGCGTCTGCGCCTTTGTCGACGCCGAGCACGCGCTTGATCCGCAATATGCCAAGAAGCTGGGCGTCGATCTGGACGAGCTTCTGATCTCGCAGCCCGACACCGGCGAACAGGCGTTGGAGATTGTCGATACGCTGGTACGCTCGGGCGCGGTCAACATGGTTGTCGTCGACAGCGTCGCGGCCCTGACGCCCAAGTCCGAGCTGGAAGGCGAGATGGGCGATTCCAGCGTCGGCGTCCATGCCCGCCTGATGAGTCAGGCGATGCGCAAGCTGACCGGCTCGATCAGCCGGTCGAAATGCACGGTGATCTTCATCAACCAGATTCGCATGAAGATCGGCGTCATGTTCGGCAGCCCCGAGACGACAACGGGCGGCAACGCGCTGAAATTCTACAGTTCCGTCCGGCTGGACATCCGCCGCATCGGCGCCATCAAGGACCGCGACGAAGTGGTCGGCAACACCACCAAGGTCAAGGTCGTCAAGAACAAGGTGGCCCCGCCGTTCAAGCAGGTGGAATTCGACATCATGTATGGCGAAGGCATCTCGAAGATGGGCGAATTGCTGGATCTGGGCGTCAAGGCCGGCGTGGTCGAGAAGTCGGGAAGCTGGTTCAGCTATGGCGACGAGCGGATCGGGCAGGGGCGCGAGAATGCCAAGGCCTTCCTGAAGGCCAATTCCCGCATTGCCCTGTCGATCGAGGACAAGATCCGCGCCGCCCACGGGCTGGAATTCGACATGCCCCCCGAAGACCGGGGCGATGACGTGGTCGAAGCCTGATCGACCCGTCGCCCAGCTTGCCAAACACGGAATTGAAGGGCCGGCACATCAGTGCCGGCCCTCTTGCTGTGGACAGGCCCCAGCCGCAGGGATAAACGTGTCGCGATATACCTTTTCCAGACCGCCGGGCCCGTCGCGCCCGTCCGGTCAAAGCGCAAGAAGTCACAGCCGCCATGCCCAGTCTGAACGAGATCCGCTCTACCTTCCTGAACTACTTTGAACGTCAGGGTCATCAGATCGTGCCCAGCTCGCCGCTGGTGCCGCGCAACGACCCGACATTGATGTTCACCAACGCCGGCATGGTGCAGTTCAAGAACATGTTCACCGGTCTGGAAAAACGCGATTATACCCGCGCCACCTCGGCCCAGAAATGCGTGCGCGCGGGCGGCAAGCACAACGATCTGGACAACGTGGGCTACACGGCCCGGCACCACACGTTCTTCGAGATGATGGGCAATTTCAGCTTTGGCGATTACTTCAAGGATCAGGCGATTCCCTTCGCATGGGAGATGATCACCAAAGAGCTGGACATCCCCAAGGACCGGCTGGTCGTCACCATCTATCACGACGATGACGAAGCCGCCGAGATCTGGAAGAAGGTTGCCGGCATCTCGGACGACCGGATCATTCGCATCGCCACCGATGACAACTTCTGGATGATGGGGCCGACGGGGCCCTGCGGCCCCTCGTCCGAGATCTTCTTTGACCATGGCGACCACATCTGGGGTGGCCCTCCGGGCAGCCCGGACGAAGATGGCGACCGCTTTGTCGAGATCTGGAATCTGGTCTTCATGCAATTCGAACAGTTCGAGGATGGCACCCGCGAGCCCTTGCCGAACCAGTCCATCGACACCGGCATGGGGATCGAACGGGTGGCCGCGCTGTTGCAGGGCACCAACGACAACTACGCCACCGACCTCATGCGCAACCTGATCGAGGCGTCGGCCCACGCCACCTCCAGCGATCCCGACGGGCCGGGCGCCACGCATCACCGGGTGATCGCGGATCACCTGCGTTCGACCTCGTTCCTGATCGCGGACGGGGTGATGCCGTCGAACGACGGGCGCGGCTATGTGCTGCGCCGGATCATGCGCCGCGCCATGCGGCACGCGCATCTGCTGGGCTCGCAGGACCCGGTGATGCACCGGCTGGTGCCGGCTCTGGTGCAACAGATGGGCGCGGCTTACCCCGAATTGGGGCAGGCTCAAGCGCTGATCGAAGAGACGCTGCGCGCCGAGGAGACCCGGTTCAAACAAACGCTGGAGCGGGGCCTGCGCCTGCTGGACGACGAGTTGTCGGACCTGCCCGAAGAGGCGCCGCTGCCGGGCGAGGCGGCCTTCAAGCTTTACGACACATTCGGCTTCCCGCTGGATCTGACCCAAGACGCCCTGCGCGAAAAGGGTCGTACCGTCGATACCCAAGGCTTCGATAGCGCGATGGCCGAACAGAAGGCCAAGGCGCGTGCCGCGTGGTCCGGCTCGGGCGAGACGGCGGATGCCTCGTTGTGGTTCGATCTGGCCGAGAAACACGGCACCACCGAATTTCTGGGCTATGACACCGAAGAGGCCGAGGGGCAGGTGCTGGCCATCGTGAACGACGGCAAGCTGACCGACCGCGCCGAGACGGGCCAAGAGGTGCAGTTCGTTTTGAACCAGACGCCGTTCTACGCCGAATCCGGCGGTCAGGTCGGCGATCAGGGCGTGCTGCGCACCGACACGGGTGTCGCGCGGATCACCGACACCCGCAAAACCGCTGGCGTCTTCATCCACATCGCCGAGGTCACCGAAGGCTCGGTCGAGACCGGGCAGGGCGCGGAACTGCTGGTGGATAATTCCCGCCGCAGCGCCATCCGGTCGAACCACTCGGCCACGCATCTGTTGCACGAGGCCCTGCGCCGGACGCTGGGCGATCACGTGGCGCAGCGCGGATCGCTGAACGCCCATGACCGGCTGCGGTTCGATTTCAGCCACGGCAAGGCGCTGAGCCGCGACGAGCTGGATCAGGTCGAGACCGAGGTGAACGATTTCATTCGCCGCAACGAGAAGGTCGAGACCCGGATCATGACCCCCGACGACGCCCGCGCCATCGGGGCGCAGGCGCTGTTCGGCGAGAAGTATGGCGACGAGGTGCGCGTGGTGTCGATGGGCTCGCTTGCGGGCTCGGGCAAGGGCGCGGGCGGCGACACCTATTCGTTGGAGCTGTGCGGCGGCACCCATGTGCGCCAGACCGGCGATATTGGCATGTTCGTGCTGCTGGGCGACAGCGCCTCCAGCTCGGGCGTGCGCCGGATCGAGGCACTGTCGGGGGCCGATGCCTTCCGTTATCTGGCCGATCAGGGCAAGCATCTGTCCGACGCGGCACTGGCGCTGAAGGCCCGCCCCGACGAGGTGCCCGAGCGTGTCCGCGCCCTGCTGGACGAGCGCAAGGCCCTGACCAACGAGTTGGCGCAGTTGCGCCGCGAACTGGCCATGGGCGGCGGCGGCGCAGCCGGGACCGCGCAGCCCGAAGCGCAGGAAATCAACGGCATCCGCTTTGCGGCTCATGTGGTCAACGGTGTCACGGGCAAGGATCTTCGGGCGCTGGTCGATGAGCATAAGGCGCGGCTGGACAGCGGTGCCGTGCTGCTGATCGCCGACACCGGCGGCAAGGCGGCGGTGGCCGCGGGTGTGACCAAGGATCTGACCGACCGGCTGTCGGCGGTGGATCTGGTCCGCGCGGCGGTGGCCGAACTGGGCGGCAAGGGCGGCGGTGGCCGGCCCGACATGGCCCAAGGCGGCGGTCGCGACGCTGCCAACTCCGAGGCCGCCATCACGGCAGCCCGCAACCACCTGGAGACGATCTGATGGGCGCTTTGTGGATTTCGCACGTCGAAGTGACCGATGCCGAGGCCTACGGGCGCTATGCGGCCATCGCGACCGAGGCCATCGCCGCGCACGGCGGTGTCTTCATCGCCCGTGGCGGACGCTATGTGCAAATGGAAGGCCGCGACCGCCCGCGCAATGTCGTCGCACGGTTCCCCAGTTTCGACGCGGCGGTCGAGTGCTATAATTCAGAGCGTTACCAAGAGGCGTTGAGCCACGCGCGCGACGCCTCGGACCGCGATCTGGTGATCGTCGAAGAGGCGCCGCAGGGCTGAGCGTTCCCGGGGCGCTGCCCCGGACCCCGAGATATTTCCACGACCCTAAAGGGCGGACCAAGGCTGGGCCCCGGCGCCCGTAACCGTGTCGCCCGTAGCCGTGCCTAGGGCTTGGTGGCGGTTTCGGCGGCGTCCATCCGGGACTCGAGGGCGCGACAGGTGCGGGCAAGGGCCTTGGCGATGCGTTCGGGCGGAGCCTCGGCGATGCGGTGGCGGGGGCCTCCGACCGACATGCCAAGGATCATGCCGTTCAAGGTGACCGCGTGTGCCACTGCCGCCAGATCGCTGTCGCTTTCGCCGATGTTCATCGCCCAGCCACGCGCGGCGGCTTCGTCGATCAGCCGGTCGAGGGCGGCGGCGTTCGTGGGCGTCTCGTCAGTCATCCGGTCATAGCGCATGCGCCCCAGCGCCACCCGGCGACGATCGGCGGACATGGCGGCAAGGATGGCGCGCCCGATGGAGTTGGCGTGGGCGGGGCGGCTTGATCCTGCACCCGGAGCATAGCGGACAGGGCGCCGCGCGGGCGCGACATGCAGGTAGATCACCCGCGCCCCGCGTAAGGTGCCCAGCACGATGGTTTCGTCCAGCTCGTCGCGCAGCTGGTCCATCGCGGTCAGCACATCCGGCGTGACCGGATCGTTGGCCGTGATCTCGGCTGCGATCTGCATAAGCCGCCCGGTCGGATAAAGCGGGCCGCGATCCTTGGTCGAGAAAAGATAGCCACGGGCTTCAAGGGTCCGCACCAAGGCAAAACAGCTGGACACGGGCATGTCGGTGGCCTGAGCAAGCTCGGTCAGGGTCGCGGGGCGGCCAAGCTCGGCGAACGCTTCGAACAGGTCCAGTGTGCGGGCAGCGGTTTTCACATCCATGTATTGAAATACCCATGTCTGAATTATAAGGTCAAGCGCACATGGCGCCGGCCTTATGTAAGGAATTCTAAGTGAGCCTAGAGAGTGACGCCGAACAGGACCAGATCCGCCGGGCGATTGAGCGGTTGTGTGATGCTTTTGGCGATGACTACTGGCGAGACTGCGACCGTGAGGGCGCCTTTCCGCAGGCCTTCCATGCCGCCGTAGCCAAGGATGGCTGGCTGGGGGTCGCCATGCCGCAGGCCTATGGCGGCGCGGGTCTGGGCATAACCGAGGCCGCGATCATGATGCGGGCGATCTCGGGGTCGGGCGCGGGCATGTCGGGCGCCTCGAGCGTGCATATGAACATATTCGGCTTGCAGCCGGTCGTGGTCTTCGGGACCGACGAGCAAAAGCAGCGCTTTCTGCCGCCGCTTATCGCGGGTCGCGAAAAGGCGTGCTTTGCGGTCACCGAACCGGACGCCGGTCTGGACACCACCCGCATCCGGACCCGCGCCGACAAGCAGGGCGACGGCTATCTGATCCACGGCGCCAAGGTCTGGATCTCGACGGCGCAGGTGGCCGACCGGGTTTTGCTGCTGGCGCGGACGACGCCGCTGGATCAGGTTGCCAAACGCACCGACGGGCTGAGCCTGTTCTACACCACTCTTGATCGGGCGTATGCGCAGGTCACCGAGATCGACAAGATGGGGCGGCACGCGGTGGACTCGAACGCGGTGTTCTTCGACGGCATGCCTGTGCCCGCAGCCGATCTGATCGGGCAAGAGGGGGCCGGGTTTCGCCAGATCCTGCACGGCCTCAACCCCGAGCGTATTCTGATCGCCGCCGAGGCCGTCGGTCTGGGCGAGGCCGCGCTGCGCAAGGCGGTGGGCTACGCCAACTCGCGCGAGGTGTTCGGGCGTCCCATCGGCCAGAACCAGTCGATCCAGCATCCGCTGGCCAAATGCTGGATGAACCTGCAGGCCGCGTGGCTGATGGTGCAGAACGCCGCCCGGCTTTACGACGCGGGCAAGTCGTGTGGGGTCGAGGCCAACTCGGCCAAGTATCTGGCCGCCGAGGCCGCCTTTGACGCCTGTCAGACGGCGGTGATGACCCACGGCGGCATGGGCTATGCCGCCGAGTATCATGTCGAGCGGTATCTGCGCGAATGCCTGATCCCCCGCATCGCCCCGGTCAGCCCGCAGATGATCCTGAATTTCGTGTCCGAAAAGGCGTTGGGCCTGCCGCGATCCTACTGAAAGCCGTGCCATGACCCGTTCTGACATTCCAACGCCGAGCGATCCTGCGACGCCCGCGCCCCGGGCGCTGGACGGTCTGCGCGTCATCGATCTGTCGCGCATTCTGGCAGGGCCCTATGGCACGCAGGTGCTGGCCGATCACGGCGCCGAGGTCATCAAGGTCGAGCCTCCTCAGGGGGATGATACGCGGGCGTGGGGGCCTCCGTTCGACGCGGGTGGCACGGCGGCGTATTTCAACGGGATCAACCGGGGCAAGCGCAGCATTGTACTGGACCTGTCGACGCCGGAAGGCCGCGCGACCCTTCTGGCGCTGCTGGAAGATGCCGACATTCTGGTCGAGAATTTCCGCGCCGGCACGTTGGAGAAATGGGGGATCGGCGCCGACGATCTGGCCGCTAGATTCCCGCGCCTGATCCATTGCCGCATCACGGGCTACGGCGATGACGGGCCGTTGGGCGGGCTGCCGGGCTATGACGCGGCGCTTCAGGCGGTCACGGGATTGATGAGCGTCAACGGCGCCACCGACGGCCCGCCGACCCGGCTGGGCGTGCCGGTGGTGGACATGGTGACGGGGCTGAACGCCGTGATCGGCATTCTGATGGCCGTGAACGAACGTCATCGCAGCGGACGGGGCCAACGGGTAGACTCGACCCTGTTCGACACCGGCGTGTCCCTGTTGCATCCGCATATGGCCAACCATCTACAGTCGGGGCAAGAGCCCGGGCGCAGCGGCAACGCCCATCCCAACATCGCCCCCTACGACAGCTTTTCCACGGCGACCGGCGACGTGTTTCTGGCCGTCGGCAATGACGCGCAGTTTGCCCGGCTATGCGCGATGCTGGGCCAGCCGGATATGGCGACCCGGCCCGAATTCCTGACCAATGCCGACCGCTCGCGCAACCGCGCGGCGCTGCGCGAAAGGCTCGAGGCCGCGATGGCCGGATATGACGCCGAGACCTTGGCGCAGGCCTGCATCGAGGCCGGGGTGCCCTGCGGGCCGGTGCTGGGTGTGGGGCAGGTGGCCGGGCATGCGCACACGCAAGCGCGGCAGATGATCGTGCGGGCCGGGGCCGAGGGGTCTGACGGCGCCCCCTCGCAAGCCTCTGATGCGGAAGGCGGTTTGGGGGTCGGCTCGGCGATCAAGCTGGGGCGCACTCCGGCGCGGTATGGACGCCCGGCGCCGGGTTTCGGCGCGGATGAGGCCGAGATTCTGGCAGGTTTGGCGGAAAGATCCTCTTTGGCTTCCGAAGACTAAGTCGCCGGAAGCCGCCCGGTTCAGTCGTTGCTTTGACGCCAATCGCCGCCCGCATCGGGCACGAACGTCTCGAGTGCGGCGGCGGCGGTGACGTGATCCGGCCCGCCCTCGGGGTCGGCAATCGACAGGCCGCCCTGCGAGACGCTGATGACCACCGAACCAAACGGGCCCGAGGCAAGCTCGGCCCGCAGCGCGTCGGTGTCCACGGCTTCGGGCAGGGGCAGGCCAAGGCCCACGCGCAACTCGGCCCGCGCAGGCTCCAGCCCCAGCGAGACGAACATCCGCATCACCGCGGTCTGGCCGGCGTTGCGGATCGCTTCTCGGGCGGCTGCGGTGGCGTCGCCGCCCGCGTCGGTGCCGTGGCCCATCTGAATCATCACGCGTTTGGGTTGGGGGGCGATCATGCCGGATCCTCCATATCGAAACTGACGATGATGGCGCAGTTGGCGATCAGCGTGGCGCCCTCGCCGTCGGGTTTGGGCGTGTCCAGCCCGCCGTGCCGGGCGGTGATGGTGGGGCTGCCATAGGGAAAGATCGACTTCAGCTCTTCGGTATTTACCTGATCGGGTTGTTGCACGCCGATCTCGACCTCGATCTGCATCGCGTCCCGGGGAAAGCCGAAAAGCTCGGCCAAGGTCAGGGAGTTGCGCCAAAGCGCGTTTTCGACCGCGCGGCGGGCCGCCTGCGTATAGTCGCGACGACGAAGGGAGGTCCCCATGCCGTATTCGATCACCATTCGTTTGCGGGGCATGGGGCGTCCTTTCGTGTGTCTCGGCGGGTCCGGTCAAGCCTGATCATGCAGAGCCTAGTCGTGCAGTTTCACGACCTTCTGCACCGAGGGCCGGGTCATCATGCGGTCGTAATGGGCGCGCAGTTTCGGAAAATCATCGATGTTGGCGCCATCGGCGATGATCCAGCGTTCGGCCAGGAACAGATAGGCGTCGCTGATCGAGAATTCCTCGCCCAGAACCCATGTGTCGTGCAGGAAGTTCGTTTCGATCATATCGGCGCATTCGGTCATGTTCGACGCGACCTTGGCCTTCATCGATTCGATCGCCTCGGCATCGTCCGACCAGCGGTGGCCGCGGAATCGGTGCGAGTGGAAGACATGGGCGGTCGAACACAGATAGCTGTTGAACTCTTGCGCGCGGGCCAGATTGAAGGGATCGGTCGGGACCAGATTGGCCTCGGGGTTGGTCTGGGCCAGATAGGTCAGGATCGCGGGCGCTTCGGTCAGAATGCCGTCGGGGGTGACCAGCGAGGGCACACGGCCGCGGGGGTTGATCTGAAGATACTCGTCCGACTGCTGTTCGGACTTGGCAAAATCGATCCGGCGCACCTCGTAGGGGGCGCCGATCTCTTCCAGAATGATGTGCGGCGGCAGGGCGGCGGTGCCCTTGGCGTAAAACAGTATGTTCATCGGGAATCCTTCGGGATGGCGGCTTTGTTCATGTCTAGGCGGGCGACGGCGGTATGTCACGGGCTGGCTTGGCGCTTAGTCCGTGGTGCCCGACAGGCTGCGGGACTTGGCGAAGGTCTGGTATCGGGCGATGGCCTCGGGCAGGTCGGTTATGCCAAGCCCCGGGGCCTCGGACAGGGTGATTTGACCCTCGCTGACCTTGGGATCGGCCCCCGGAAAGGCATCGCGCAGCGGGTTCGGGTTCACGTCCATTTCCAGCAGGCCGGGCCCGCCCGCAGCCGCCAGCAGATGCGCCGAGGCCAGGAGGCCGATGCCGCCCCCCAGAAAATGCGGACAATAGATGCGGCCCGCCTTGATGGCGGCGCGGCCCACGGCCAGACAGCCCGACACGCCGCCCCATTTGGCCACGTCCGGTTGCAGCACTGCCAGATCACCCGCGCCGATGGCGGCGTCGAAATCGGTGTGGCCGGTGATGTTTTCACCGGCGGCCAGCGGATGGGGGCTGGTTTCCGCTAGCCGGGTCCAGTGGGCGGGGGGGCCGTCGGCGGCGATGGGCTCTTCCAGCCAGCGCAGGGGCAGATCAGCGGTGTCGCGACAGAAGGCCTGCGCCTGGGGCAGGGTCCAGACCTGATTGGCATCGGCGGCAAGGGTCTCATCCGGTGCCAGACTGTCGGCGATGGCGAACAGGGCCTTGCGGTCCGCGCCCTCGTCAAAGCCGATCTTGACCTTGAAGGTGCGGTGCCCCGCCTCGCGCTGGCGGGGCAGGGTGCGGGTCCCGTCGGCGACATGGATGCCGCTGGCATAGACGGGAATCCGGGGTTGGTCGGGCAGATCGGGGGCCAGCCAGCGGGCAAGCGACAGCCCGTCGCGCCGTGCCGCCATGTCGTGCATCGCGCAATCCAAGCTCGCCAGAACCTGCCGGAACGGCCCCCATTCGCCGCATTGCAAGGCGCGGATGTGGGTGGCGGGCTCCAGCATCTGCAACAGCGCGGCGGGGGCCTCGGGGCGCTGACCCAGAACCAGATCGGAGATATCCTCTAGCAGCAGACGCGCACGATGCTCAGCCCCGGCGGCGGGCCAGTTGGCGAATATCTCGCCCCAGCCTTGGGCACCATCGGCGGCGGTCAGACGGACGAAGACCGCCGGGCGGCTGCGCATGATGCCGAAGGATGTCGAGACCGGCGCGGTGATCGGCACCCGGTAGGCAAAGACCTCGATTCGGTCGATTTGGGGGGCGGTTTGGGGGTGTGTGCGCATCAGAAAAGCTCTCGTATCAGCAGGATCAGGCCCGACAGGAACATCATCGCGATCAGCAGCCTGCGGAACTGCCCATCGCTGAGGCGTTTGAAAACCATGATGCCTAGCTGGGCGAAGACCATGGTGATGGGCAGCGCCATCGCGATCCGCAGCAGCGCCCTTGTGTCATAGGCCCCCTGAAGCGCGAACAGCGCCATGGCAAGGGTCAGCACGGTCACGTTGAACGGCTGCAGAACCGCGCGGGTCTCGGACTTGGGCCAGGGGCGCATGGACAGCCACATGGTGGGCAAGGCGCCCGACAGCGACGCCGCGCCGCCGAAGATGCCGCCCAGAAAGCCGATGAAACTGTCGATCCACGGTGTCGGGCGTTCCAGTTTCGGCAGCGTCCGGCGCAGGGTGAAGAACCCGCCGTAAAGGATCAGGAACAGGCCGATCACGATCTTCAGGCTGCGCGCGTCCAGCACCGCAAGCGCGGCCACCCCCAGCGGAATGCCGAAGATCGCCGGGATCAGGAAACGCGCCAGCCGGCGCGGGTTGTCCAGAATCGAGTGGCGCACGATCCAAACGCCCTGCAAGCCGCTGAAGACCGACATCACGACAACGATGGCTACAGCCTCGACCGGGGCCATGATCTGCAGCCAGAACCCAAGGGTAAAGAGGGCCGTGCCGAATCCCGCAAGCCCGTTGATGAACCCGCCCGAGGCCGCGCCCAAGGCCAGCAGAAGTAGAAAACCGGGGGCAAGATCTGCCGATATCGCCGTCATGCCGCGGATTTTCCCGGACGGAAGCGACCGGCCTGAACCGCCGCAAGCAGAGACTTGTGGGCCTCTTCAACGCCGCGGATGCGCAGGCTTTCGGCAAGGCTGATCACGCCGATGGTCCGCGTCGGCGCCCCGGCCCCCAGCGAGATTCGCTTGAGAGGCAGGGGATTCATGCTTTCGACCGAGGGGCGGGGCACGATCGACACACCCAGATCGCCCGCGACCATGCTTGAAATCGCCTCGAGCGATTCAAGCTCCATGCTGTCGCGGACCTTGATCTTGCGATCCTGCAGCCAGCTTTCGATCATCCCACCCACGACGGCATTGCGCGAAAAGCGGATGAAGGGATTGTTTTCCAGCAGGTAGATCGGGTCGTTGCTGATCTGGCTGGGCGATGCCAGCAGTTCCAGCGGTTCGACCGACACGTCGCGCCAGACATGGTTGCGCGGAATGAGCAGCGGTTTCGAGATGATGGCCCCGTCCAACGTGCCGCGTTCGACCTGCAGCAGCAGCTCGTTCGTAAGGCCCGGCACCACGGCCACATGCAGCTCGGGGTAGATCTCTCGCAGGCGCGAGATGGCCAGCGGCAGCATCCCGGTCAGCAGGGTCGGCAAGGCGCCAAGGGTCAGCGTGCCCTTCAGCCCGTCATCGCCGATCACCGACGGCACCAAATTGTCATAGGCCGAGACGATTTCCTTGGCCTTGGCGACGATGGCGCGGCCTACGGGTGTCAGTTCGGGGGTGCGCTTGGAGCGGTCGAACAGGGCGATCTGCCAGTCCTCCTCCAGGGCTTTCATCTGCTGGCTGACAGCGGCGTGCGTAACGAACACCGCGTCGGCCGCGGCACTGAAGGTGCCGTTCTGCTCGACCGCGATCAGGGTCTTCAGCATTCGGATCGACATGTTACCTATCCCGGTGTGTAAGTTTAGCTTTCAAAAAATGTAACAAAATCCCACTATCTACAAGAAAGACTTACCAATACACTTTGTCAAGGATTACGGATTGCAGATTGTTTGGCCTCGGTCTCAAGCTATCGCAGGATCACCGTGATTCACTGGGAGGAAAGTATGAATATCTTTAAATATGGCGCCGTTGGCGCAATGGCACTTGCTCTGGCGTCGACCGCCGCACTGGCGGAATACCCCGAGCGACCGATCAACATGGTCATCCCCTACGGTGCCGGTGGGGCGACCGACATCTCGGCCCGCACCATCGCCGAGCCTCTGGGCAAAGCCGTGGGCAAGCCGCTTATCATGGCAAACGTCACCGGCGCCGGTGGGGCCACCGGTTCGGTCGCGGTGCAGAACGCCAAGGCCGACGGCTACACCATGCTGTTCGCGCGCGTCGGCTCGCACTCGGTCAACCCGGCGATGAAGGCAACGCTGCCCTACAAGCTGGATGATTTCCGTTTTGTGACGGTCTACGAGATCAACCCCGTCGCCTGTGCCGTCCGTCCCGACAGCGGCATCAAGACGATGGACGACCTGATCGCCAAGGTCAAAGAGGGCGGCGTGTCGTTCTCGTCCTCGGGCGTGGGCTCGTTGCTGCATCTGGCCGGTGTCTTCGTGCTGAACGAGTTCGGTGTCGAAAACCCCGTCGACGCGGCGACCCACATTCCGCAGAAAGGCGGCGGCGAGGCTGCGACAGCGGTTCTGAACGGCACCGCGACCTTCATCTGCACCAACACCTCGGCGCTGGCGAGCTTCGTGACCAACAAGCAGCTGACGCCGCTGATGGTGACAACCGCCGAGCCGGTCGTGGGCTTCGATGCGCCGACCTCGGCCGATCTGGGCAAGCCCAACCTGCAGCAGCTGGTTGGCTGGACCGGGATCGCAGGCCCCGCCGGGCTGCCTGACGATGTTGCCGACAAGTGGGGCAAATGGATGGCCGACGCCATCGAGGGCGGTGATTTCCGCGAGAAGATGGAAGCTCGCGGTTCGGTCATCGACCTGATGGGCCCCGAGGACGCCAACGCGTTCATCCAAGGCCAGTATGAAGCGTTCCGCACCCTTGTGGACGACCTTGGCATGCGGGTCGAAGGCTGATTTTATCGGCACCGTCCATCTGATGGGCAGTGCATAACACACGGGGCCCGGGATACGGGTCGCGGCCCTGACCAGGGGCCGATCTGGGGGCCGGTCCGACCGGCCCCCGCGCAATTCTTTGGAGGGGAAATGCAGAATCTTCACCGCCAGACGATATTGGGGGGCGTGGCGATCCTGTTGTCGCTTGCGCTTTTCTTGGTGGCGATACCGAACTGGGTCTACTCGCCCAGCAACGTCCGCAAAATCGTGCTGTCGCCCGCGTTCTGGCCTTATGCGCTGGCGGGTTTTACGATGCTGGTCGGCATCGGCCTTGTCCTGACCGGGCTGCGCACCGACGAGGTGCTTGAACCCGAGCCCGCCGAGACGCCGGGCGGCTTCCGCCGTCTGGGCATCATGGCCGTGATCATGGCGCTTTACATGGGCGGTCTGCCCCTGCTGGGCATGGTCTGGACTTCGATGTTGGCCTTCGCCGCAACCGCGTTTCTGGTTCACACCCGTCATCCCAGGACCGCGCTGATCTGCGCCGCCCTGATCCCACTTCTTCTGTATGCATTTTTTGCCCATGTGGCGGGTGTCGCCATCCCGCAGGGCGTGGTTGTGAGGTTGCCATGAGCTTGATGGACAGCATTCTTGCCGGCCTGTCCCTGGTCGGAAACCTCGAGGCGTTCATGGCGCTGTTCATCGGGGTTGTCATCGGCACCGTCGGCGGTGCCATTCCGGGCATGTCGGCGACGATGGCGGTGGCGCTGACGCTGCCGTTCACCTTCGCCATGCAGCCCATCACCGGCATCCTGATGCTGCTGGGGGTCTACAAGGGCGGCATTTTCGGCGGCTCGATCCCGGCGATCCTGATCAAGACGCCCGGCACGCCGGCCTCCAGCGCCACGGTGCTTGACGGCTATCCGCTGGCCGAGAAGGGCGAGGCCGGGCGCGCGCTTGGCATGGCGCTTTGGGCGTCCTGCACGGCGGATGTGATCTCGAACCTGTCGCTGATCCTGTTCGCGGGCTTTCTGGCGTCCTTCGCGCTGAACTTCGGCCCGCCCGAGTTCTTCACCCTGATCCTGTTCTCGCTGACGATCATCGCGGGCGTCTCGGGGCGAAGCCTGCTGCGCGGGGCGCTGTCGGCGATGGCGGGGCTGTTGCTGGCCACCGTCGGTCTTGACCTGATCTATGGCACCAACCGGTTCACCTTCGGCAACCCGAACATGATGGGCGGGCTGAACTTCATCGCCGTTCTGATCGGTCTGTTCGCCATCCCCGAGATTCTGGCGATGGTCTGGGACCCCAAGGGCAACGACGGCACGGCCCGTAAGCTGGGCAAGAACTGGGTCACATGGGCGGACTACAAGAAAAGCTTCCGCTCGATTGTGCGCGGCTCTTTCATCGGCGTGTTCTTGGGCTCGATCCCCGGCATCGGGGCCGCGCCCTCGGCCTTCCTGTCCTATAGCGAGGCGCGGCGCAAATCCAAGGATCGCGACAATTTCGGCAAGGGCGAGATCGAGGGCGTCGCGGCCTCGGAGGCCGGCAACAACGGCGTCGCGGGGGCCACGCTGATCCCGCTGCTGGCGCTTGGCGTGCCGGGCGACGTGATCACCGCCATCATCATCGGCGCCTTCATGGTGCACGGGCTGCAGCCCGGCCCGATGATGTTCATCATGAACGTCGACATCATCTATGGCCTGTTCATCGGCCTGATCGTCAGTTCGGTCTTCCTGTTCTTCGTCGGCTCGGCCGCCATCCGGGGCTTCCGCTATGTGGCGGATATTCCGCGCGGCGTGCTGGTGCCGGGGGTGCTGATCCTGTGCGTCTACGGGGTGTTCGCGGTCAACAACAATATCTTCGACGTGGGCGTGATGTTCGTCATGGGCTGGGTCGGCTATCTGATGATGCGCAACGAGGTTCCGGCAGCGCCGTTCCTGATCGCCTTCATCCTTGGCCCGCTGCTGGAAGACAACTTCCGCCAGTCGATGTTGATGTCGGGAAGCAACCCGCTGATCCTGTTCCGGGGACCGATCACATGGTTCTTCTGGGGTCTGACGGCGATCACAGTCTTCGCCATCGTCCGGGCGGGCTACCGCGCCACCAAGCAGATGCGCGAACGCGCAGCACAGCGCGGCAGCTAAGATCCCTGACCCGACCGGCGGCCCTGCGGGGTGCGCCGGTCGGGGCCAGCCCCGATGAGCCGTCGTCACGGACATGGGGGCCGTCCTAATCGCTCGGGACAGCGGCCCGCGGCCTGATCGCCTTGCGCCCCCTGTGCCCGCCCGCCGCATCCAGACCCTGCGATCCGCTGGCTGCCACCGTGCCCGGCAGGACCACGCAAGGGCCCACAGCGCGCATAAGACCGCGCCACGACTGAAAGGAAATCGCCGTGAACCGAGGAGCTGACCTGTTGGTGCAATCGCTGGCCCAGGCGGGCGTCGACACCATCTATAGCCTATCCGGCAACCAGATCATGCCGGTCTATGACGCGTGCCTGTCCGCGGGCATCCAGATCATCCACACCCGCCACGAGGCCGCCACCGTCTTCATGGCCGAGGCTCACGCCCAGTTGACCGGCGGCATCGGCGTGGCCTTGGTGACGGCTGCCCCCGGGGCGGCCAACGCCATCGGGCCGCTGTACACCGCGCGTCAGTCCGAAACGGCGGTGCTGCTGCTGACGGGCGACTCGCCACGGGCAAAGGACGGGCAGGGCGCGTTTCAGGAAATGGATCAGGTCTCCATGACCCGCCCGCTGACCAAGCTGTCCCATCGTGCCACCAGCGCTGAGACCATGGGCGAGGACTGTGCCCGTCTGATTCACACGGCGCTGTCCGGGCGTCCCGGTCCGGTGCATCTGGCGCTGCCGTTCGACATGCTTGAAGCCGACAGCGGCAATGCCACCGTGCCCGGCGCGGATGCCTTTCGCCCGGAAAGCCCGGCGATGGACCCCGCCGACGCCGACCGGATCGAAGACGTCTTGTCCGGCGCCCGCCGCCCCCTGATCCTGACCGGGCCGGCCTTGTCCGAAACGCGCCACGGCCCGCTGGTGCGCGATCTGGCCACGGCGCTGGATGCGCCGGTGCTGGTGATGGAAAGCCCCCGCGGCCTAAGCGATCCGTCGCTGGGCGATGTGGCGCAGGCCTTTGCAAAGGCGGATCTGATCGTCTCGCTGGGCAAGTCCGTGGATTTTACCCTGAAGTTCGGCGCCGCGGCGCCCGGCGCGCGCTGGCTGGTCGTCGACCCCGAGCCCGAGGGCCGCGACCGCGCCGCGACCAATCTGGGCGACACGCTTGACGCCGCCATTGATGCTTGGCCCGTCACCGCCGCCCAGACCCTGCTGGACCGGGCGCAAGAGCGGGGCGTCGACGCCGAGGCAAACCCCAAGGGCGACACCTCTGACGGCGCGCAAAGCGACCGGCATGCGTGGTGCACCAGTGTCGCGCTGAAATGCGCGGCGCGGCGCCCCTCGGGCGAGGCCGGCGCGGGCGAGGCCGCCTCTGACGACGCGGCAGACACCCCCATCCGGCCCGACATTCTGGTCGAGGCCGTCCAGCGCGTGCTCGACAATGCGGCGCATTCGGTCGTGGTCTGCGACGGGGGCGAGTTTGGCCAGTGGGCGCTGGCCGGCGCCCATGGGGACGAACGCATTCTGAATGGACCCGCCGGCGCCATCGGCGGGGGG
>SWCD01024515.1_pt1 | contig 70721 bp, 44 predicted proteins | sample 4693011 | NCBI WGS metagenome assembly SWCD01 (sample SAMN10267278, study PRJNA491770) | bioreactor metagenome | isolation source: DHS bioreactor inoculated with marine | place: Japan: Omine Ridge, Nankai Trough
CCGTCGTCATTGTCTCCCCAGGCCACAATGGAGCCATCCGCCTTCAGGCCGAGACTGTGGAAAGCGCCCGCCGCGACGGCGACGAAATCAGTGTTCGGGGCCGGCACATCGCACTGACTGTGGTTGTTCGAGCCCCAGGCGACGATCGTGCCATCTGCCTTCAGTCCGAGGCTGAAGAGACTTCTCGCCGCCACGGCGATGAAATCGGTATTGGGCAATGGCACGTTGCATTGGCCATGAGAATTCCATCCCCAAGCCGCGATGGATCCGCCAGCTCTAAGACCGATTCCATGCACACTACCCGCAGCAACCGCGATGAAGCCCGTATTGGGCGATGGCACATTGCATTCACCGTAGCTGTTGTCCCCCCAGGCGACGATACGACCGTTTCCCTTCAGCCCAAGACTGTGGTTTCCACCTGCAGAGATTGCAACGAAGTTGCTGCTAAGGTCGCCCACGACAACTCGCTTGCCCCAGCCGACGATCGATCCCGTCTCCTGCGCCATAACGTCAGCGTTAGCGGCGAGTATGGTCAGCAGCATCGGGATCACCGTCGTCAGTAATCCACGGGTCATGAGGCTCCTCCCAGGTCAAGCGGAATCGCTCTTCAGTCAATCTACGCGTGATCTGGAGGGACGCGAACGGGAATCGGACGGATTTGGCTGAAATCAGGCCCTGAGAGGCTTCCGGGGGGGGGCATTCTGGCGCGACTGAAAGCCCACCAGGAGGGTGATCGCCGAAGGCATTCGGCCGGTGTGCGCACCGGACCGGCGGCCCGCCAGGGCGACGACGAGTCGATGTTGGATCGGCTGAGGTCGATGCGTGGCGATATCCCGGCGCCTTTTCCGACTTCACGATCGCTTTTCCGTTGGCAGCGCTCGGTCTGGCGGTAGACTGGTGGAGAGGTGGCACTTCTTCTCGCCGCCTTTTTGGTGCCATGCCCATTCGGGCGAGTCTGCGCGTTCGGCGCAGCGGTTTCCTCCCACGAGGCAAAGACAAATCGGCTTCTCCTCGTTGTCTTCCGCTGTGGCTTGCTGTGCGCCTGGAACGATCTACTGACGGTCTGCGTCCCGGACTCCCGGGCGGCAGCCATGGAGAACAACTGACATGAAGCTGAGAGAGCAGCGTGCCGTCTTGCGTCTGGCCCTGTCCACGTTCGTGGTCGCCGGCGTGGCGGTCGGTCCCGCGCCGGGCCAACTCACCGACGAGGACATCGCCGCCTTGCAGGCGCAGGGCGAGCGCGAGGGCTGGACCTTCGTCGTCGATCACAACGACGCTACCCAGTATCCGCTCAGCGGCCTGGCCGGCGTGGTGGTTCCGGACGGCTGGGAGAAGAACGGCGAGTGGGACGAGATGATCACCCGCGACGACCTGCCGGCCAGTTTCGATTGGCGCGACTACGGCGGCTGCACCGGGGTTCGGAATCAGGGGGGCTGCGGCAGTTGCTGGGCCTTCGGTGCGATCGCCGCCGTGGAGAGCGACCTGCTGATCGAAGCCGGCTGGAATCGCGACCTCTCGGAGCAGTGGCTGGTGAGTTGCACCGACGCGGGCAGTTGCAGCGGCGGCTGGCACGGCACCGCCTTCAAGTACCTGACCAAGAACAGCGTCAACGACGATCCCTGCGGCGATTCGGGCGCGGTACTGGAGACGGACTTTCGTTACGTTGCCTACGACAAGGCCTGCAGTTGCCCTTACGAGCATCCGTATGCCATCGACAACTGGGCCTACGTCGGCTGGTCGGGCGGCGTGCCCAGCGTCAGCCAGATGAAGCAGGCCATCTACGACCACGGCCCGGTGGCGGTGGCGGTGGCGGTGGATTCCTCCTTCCAAGCCTACAACGGCGGCGTCTTCAACAGCTGCGGTGCGACGTCCATCAACCACTGCGTCGCCCTGGTCGGGTGGGATGACAGCATGGGCAGCAACGGCGTGTGGATCCTGCGCAACAGCTGGGGCCGTTTCTGGGGTTCAGGCGGCTACATGTACATTGAGTACGGCTGCGCCCGAGTCGGCTACGCGGCGGCGTATACCCGCTTCACGCCGTCGAGTTCCTCGGGGCTGGATCACGCCTGCAACGAGGTGTCCATCGCCCCGGGCTCCGTCCTTGATGATCCGACGCTCGCTTCGGCGCAGTCGTTCGACTTGGAGGCGGTGGTGTCGATGGGCGATGACTGGACCTCGACGGACGCCACGGTGAGCGTCGACGGCGAGATGTACCAGCACCCCGAGTACGACAGCTCCGTACCGCAAATCCAGCTCTGGGGCGCCTTCCCCGCCCTCGTGTACGACAGCTTCTTCAGCGCTCGGAACTTCGCGGAACCCGGCTTTGCCTCCGGCCCGGACGTGATCAGCAACGGCATGAGCGCCATCTGGTTCGACGTGCCGGATACCGGTGACGGCAACTACACCATCGGCCGGTTTACGGTGACCTCGGGTACGACGCTGACGGTGACGGGTACCTCTACGTCCCGAGACGGCGGCGGCGACTTGCAGCCATTCGAGTTCAGCATGCCTCTCGACATCCCCACCCAGTGCTTGGGTGACGTCAACAACGACGGTCTGCGCGACCAGTCGGATCTGGGCATCCTGCTGGCTGCCTACGAGATCGATGGCAGCGGCGATGTCGACGGCGACGGCGACACCGATCAGAGCGACCTGGGCATTCTCCTCTCGCTGTACGAAGTGCCGTGCCGGTGACACCCCACGGGGACCCTGCTTTGGGTGGTCTGCCGGAAGTCGACGTGCTCAGGCGTCGGCTTCCGCCGTTTCCAGGGGGAGCTCGGCGGCCTGAATGCCGGAGCAGCGACGTGCGTCAACGGGGCCGGCGAAGGAGAGGAGAAGGGGCGGGAGCGGCTGTGTGCCGCGGGGGTTATCGGGCAGCCTTTCCGCACTTCGTTGGCCCTTTTTGCTTTGTCTCCGGCCGCCTGGCACTAGAATAGGGGGTAGGCGACGGAGACATCCGTTGGTCGTGTGATCTCAGCGCCCGTTCGGGCGAATCTGCGCAACTGCGCGGCGGTTTCCTCCTTTCGAGGCAGAGGCATTTCCGGTCTTCCTCGCGCCCTTTCCGCTGTGGCTCCTAGCGCGCATTGGACGATGTAAACCCATTCCGCATCTCGGGTTCCCGAGATGAAACCAACGGAGAGCTATTGAAATGACCTCACGAGAGCAGCGTACCGCCTTGCGCCTCGCCGCCTGTGCGGCTCTGGTTGCCGGCGCGGCGGTTGGTTCAGTCCAGGCTCAGCTCAGCGACGATGACATCGCTGCTTTGCAGGCAAGAGGCCAGCAGGAAGGGTGGACGTTCGTGGTGGGCCACAACGACGCCACCTCCTACCCCCTGAACTCCCTCGCCGGGGTCGTGGAGCCGGACGGCTGGGAGAAGGACGGCGAGTGGGACGACCTGAGCACCCGCGACGACCTGCCGGTTGCCTTTGACTGGCGCGACTACAACGGCCTGACTCCGATTCGCAACCAAGGGGGCTGCGGCAGTTGCTGGGCCTTCAGCGCTATCGGCGCGGTGGAGAGCGAGCTGCTCATCGAAGAGGGCTGGAACCTCGATCTCTCCGAGCAGTGGTTGGTGAGCTGCACCAGTGCCGGGAGCTGCAGCGGCGGTTGGCACAGTTCAGCGCTCAAGTTCCTGCGCGAGAACAGCTACTACTCGCACGATCCCTGCGGCGACTCCGGGGCGGTGCTGGAGGCCGATTTCCCCTACGAGGCCTGGAACAAGCCCTGCGGCTGTCCCTATGACCACCCCTACTACATCGATGGCTGGTCCTACGTCGGCACGCAGTGGGGCGCGCCCAGCGTCGATCAGATGAAGCAGTCCATGTACGACCACGGGCCGCTCTCGGTCTGCGTGTCGGTGGACTCCTCCTTCCAGGCGTACAACGGCGGCATCTTCAACAACTGCGGCTCGACTTCCATCAACCACGCCGTCGTTCTGGTTGGTTGGGACGACAACCTGGGCAGCAACGGCGTCTGGATCATGCGCAACAGTTGGGGCACCAACTGGGGCGAGGATGGCTACATGTACATCGAGTACGGCTGCGCCCGAATCGGCTACGCCGCCATCTACACCCGCTACACCCCGCCGCCTCCCTCGGGGATGGATCACGCCTGCGACGAGTTTCCCATCGAGCTCAATGCGGTGCTCGACGATCCGACGCTCAACTACGCCCAGACCTTTGATCTGGAAGCAGTGGTCTCGCTCAGCGATGACTGGACTTCCACGGACGTGACCGTGAGCATCGACGGCGAGTTCTACCAGCATCCGAGCTTCGACAGTTCGGTGCCGCAAACGCAGTTGTGGGACCTCTACCCCTCTCTCTCCTTTGACAGCTTCTTCAGCGCCCGCGACTACGCCGAGCCCGGCTTCGCGGCCGGTCCCGACGTGACGAACAACACCATGAGCGCCATCTGGTTCGATGTTCCCGACACCGGCGACGGCACCTACACGATCGGCCGATACACGGTGACCTCGGGCACGACCATCACCATGTCGGGCACGTCGACGGCGCGCCACACCTACGGTGAGCTCATTCCCTTCGACTACACCATGCCCATCGAGATTCCCACGCACTGCATCGGCGACTTCAACAACGACGGCCAACGCAACCAGTCGGACCTCGGCATCCTGCTGGCCTCGTATGGAATCGACGCAGGCGGAGACATCGACGAGGACGGCGACACGGACCAAGGCGACCTCGGCCTGTTCCTTTCGCTCTACCAGGTGCCCTGCAACTGAGTGACGCAGCCGAACTCCTAACCAGCGAAGCAGCGGAAGCCGGCGTCATCAGGCGTCGGCTTCCTTCTTGCGCCCGCCGGGAAGAGCGCCCTGAATGCGTCGGCGAGCGTCGGCGGGCACGAGGGTGAGCGTCGACGTTCTTGGTCACTCTCCAGGATCTCCAGATTCACAGGGCGTGAGCATTGAGTCGCAACCGCGGCTGCGGTGTTGCAGCCGCTGCTGAGCCACCTGAAGTGCGGAGTTCTTACAACGCAGTTGGTTCACTCAGAGCAGTGCATCGGCCTCTCTTCCGGTAGTGGCAGGCGCCAACGCTGCCCGAGAGCGCGAGTATTCGCCACTTTAAGCTCCCCTTCGAAGAGGATCGGGTCATACTAAGCGCAGGTACTTACAACTCTGAGTTCGCGAAGGAGAATGCGATGAAGAAGAGCCTTCCGGCCTTGGGAATGACGCTGGTTCTCGCCGGGCTGATGTCGGCTGACGTCGTGTACCAGACAGACTTCGACGACCTGACGCTGGGGCGGACGGAGAACCCGCCCAATCCCGGTCATGACGGCTGGTACAAGGAGCGGGCGGAAGGTGACGCTTTCGGGGAGATCCAGGACTTCGAGGCCTTGCCTCTCCCCGGGCAGGCGCTGCGGCAGTTTGCGCCGTTCAACAACGGCTCGGGAAACCAGACGATCGATCGCCGAAGCATCGACCCGGCGGTGGAGATCACCGATGTGATCACCATCAGCCTCGATTTCTTCTGCAACAGCAGCGACTACGACGCGGTCAACATCTACGAGGCCGGCTTTGGCGTCTGGGACACCACCCACCCGGGGTACCTCATCGCCAAGATGAAGTTCGAGGGCGGCAACGGACAGCCCAAGGCCGACACCGGCGTCAAGCTGACGCTCTACGCCTGGAATGGCGTGGACAACAACTTCTACATCCCGCTCACCGTGGGACAGAATCTCGAGTGGGATGCCTGGCACCATGTCGAGCTGGTCATCGACCACCCCAATGACCTGTACGTGTCCGTCACCGTGGATGGCGAGATGGAAGATCTCTCCGCCTACCAGCCGGAGCGCTCCTGGCCGGAGTTCCTGCCCGGCACCTACATCAGTCGCCTGGAAGCGCAGGTCATCCCCTGGCCCTGGCCTGATCCGGACGTCTCCGATGACAACGTCATCTGGGACAACATCAGCCTCACCCTGGGTGTGGAAGTCGATTGCCCCGGCGATCTTGATGGCGATCTCGATGTGGACCAGTCGGACCTCGGCATCCTGCTGGCGTCCTACAACCTCGACGACGGCGGCGACATCGACGGCGATGGCGACACCGACCAGTCCGACCTCGGCATCCTTCTGGCCAACTACGGCACCGACTGCGCCTGACTCGCTCGGCGCTTCCCGGCAGCGCCGGCACAGCCTCCTTGGAGGACAACAACCCCGCCCAACAAGGCGGGGTTCTTTCGCGGCGCGAGAGAGAGGTGGTCTCAGGATGCGGGAGGCACCGCGGCGCGGTTCTTCGCCCGGCGCGACGTGCCACCGATTTGGGGGGCGTTGTCCCCGGGGCCGCCCGCAACAGGGGGAAGGCGGGCCTGTCGCCGGCGATTCGCAAGTGATTGAGTCCAGGGCCCTTGCGTTCTGAGGACGGCGCGCAATACTTGGGGTTGGCGACCTCCCCCGGCGAGACCCTGCCCGGATGGCGCCGCCGGCCTTCCGATCTGGGAGGGTGGGCAGTCCGCTCTCAGGAGCGTGATCGCACAACCCCTTCACCAAGGAGCCATGCCATGAACCCGCTTCGCTCTGTGACGTGTGTGGCGGCAATCTTCGCCCTCTGGGGTTCGGTCTCTCTCACGCCCGTCGTGGCGGAGGAGGCGGCACCATCCGCCGGTGCGACTGTCGGCGAAGACGGGCGCGTCCGGTCGCAAGTCAGTTCCGCGGAGCCGAGACTCGGGCAATCAGCCGATGCCGCTCGCCCCGAACTCACGCTGATACTTCCGGAGGAGGGCAGCGCGGCATCGGAGGTGGCGCCGCCGACGCCCCGGTTGGGCGAGGCGCCCCTGTGGCCTACTCGCGGGGCACAAGGCGTTGAGCCCCGCCGTGGTTCGGAGCGTCTTGGCTCCTTGGAAGAAGGGGAGCGCCTGGGTTCGACCCTGATCGTGGAATTGCCGGCCTGCGCTGCCTCTGATTCCAGGCAGCGGGCGGATCTGATCGCGGCCCTGTGGAACGCCGGAGACTCGGAGGAAGCGCTGGCGCATCTCGCAAGACTTGAGAATGAGGGCCTGGCGCCTGCGGTCGCGATCTCCTTGCGGAAACGGTCTTCTCCGGCATCCCTGCACACGCGGCGTTGGCCGGTACAGTTGGCGGAGTTGGGAAGAGGTGTCTCGCCCGTCTTCGGGCTCGACTACGACGCCCAGACCGGTCACCTCTTCGCCCTTCTTGCTTGGGACGACCAGTGGCGCTTGCAGATCTCGGTCGATGACGGTGCAACCTGGACGCAGACGATGGAGTGGCATGGGACCGAGATCATCGACGTCGATCTGGCGGTGGTGGGCGACTGGGCGTATGTGCTCTACGCCGACGCCAGCGCCGGGGGTGAACTGCGCCTGCGCCGCTTCTTCGTGACGGATGGCTCGTCGGACTCCGACTACGGTGACTACGGTTTCCTGATTGTGCGCGACTTCACGCCTCAGACGGTAATGGAGGTCGCCCTGGTCTCCAACGCCGATGACTCGGACAACGGCCTGTACTGCTTCGCCCAGACCAGCAGCAACACCATTCGCTATCTGTGGGGGAACAGCGGGGGCGGCACGTTCACCGACGCCTCCCCGAGCCTGGGCAACGTGCTTGGCGGCCTCGACGCCCACTGGAATGACGAAGCCGATACCTACTTCCTTTTCATGTCCTACCTCAGCATGGACGGCAAGCTGCATGTCTGGAGGCGGGGCAACAGCGTCTGGAGCGAGTGTTTCGTCACGACCTACTCCGGCAGCAATGTCCGCACCGCGCTCTCCGCGTACGATGAGACGATCTTCTGCGCCGTCGAGCATGCGTACCCGGCGGACTACGGCATTCGCGGCTACGTCAACTACGAGGCGGGCAGCGGCATGTGGCTCTCGAACACCGTGGCGGAGCCCCCATACGAGGGCGATTGGCGCCTCATGGCGGACACCTCGGCACGAGGCGGTGGGGGCATTGCGGTCATCTATGACGCGGACAATGTCTTCAACGCCTTGCTCCGCTTTCAGAATCGCCATACCTACGACTACTCGCCTTGGAACAGCTCGGTCTCCATCGACAACGTCACGCCTGGTGTCTGGACGGCGCTGAACTGGCTGCCGCCGCTCTCCGGCGGAAACAACCCCTACGGCTATGGCATGCTCTACGCCAAGGACGGCTCCATCTACTTCAAGCGCCGTGACGGCTACGATCCACTCACCGGCGACAACTGCGCGAGTCCCATTCCGATTTCCACGGCCACGGACCTGCCCTACCTCGACGCCAACACGACCTGCAATCGCGTCAACGACTACGACAACACCGCGCTGGGCACCTACGACGACGGCGAGGACATCGTCTACCAGCTGACGGTGCCCGCTGACACGATCCTGGATATCAGCGTTACGGCCGACACGCTCTGGGCGGGGGTGGCGCTCTTCGATTCATGTCCGTCCGATCTCATCGCCATGGCGGCGAGCAGCGCCAATCCGGATGTCATCGACAACCTTCCTCTTTCCCCGGGAGTCTACTACCTCATGGTGGATACCTATCCGCCGCCCGAGTGCACGGGGTTTGAGCTGTCGATCACGGAGCAGCCCTTCGACGAGGGCTGTCCGGACGGCTGTCTGAGCAGCCAGCCGCCGGACGAGCCCGCCGCGGATTGGCATGCGGGCGTGAGCGACCTATTCTGGGATGACGGCCCCCTGCAGCGGTTTGCGAATGTGGAGGTGAACGGACGCGTCACGGCACTGCGCTGGTGGGGAATGCAGGGATTGCACAACGGCTTCACCTGGGTGGGATGCGATGAGAACCCCATGGAGTTCGAGGTTGCCTTCTACGAGGATGACTGGGGTCAGCCCGGCGATCTGATCCACGCTGAGCAGGTGACCCTGGCCGGGGTCGGGACGGGCTACCACTACGATCCGTCTGGGGCCAACCTGGAGCTCTATCGCTACGATTTCACGCTCGCTGAGCCCTGTTCCTGTGGTCGGGCGTGGGTCAGCATTACCGGCGTCGGCGATCCCGCCGACTGCTGGTTCCTCTGGCTCAGCTCGGCCGCTGGCGACGGTCTGAGCGGCAAGCTCCTCGCACCGAACGATTGGGAGACGGAGCCATTCGATCTGTCGCTCTGCCTGATTGGCTCAATCCCCTGCCCCGGCGATTTGAACGGCGATGGCCAGCGCAACCAGGCTGATCTAGGCATCCTGCTGGCCTCCTACGGCGAGGACGCCGGCGGCGACATCGACGGCGATGGCGACACCGATCAATCCGACCTCGGCGTGCTGCTGGCCAACTACGGAGTGGATTGCGAATGAGCCGACAAACCAGCACCCCCACTGGCCGCGGCGCCGAGGCACCCTGGCTTTCTGGTGCAAGCCGCGGAAGCGCCAAGCCTTAGAGTACGCTTGAGAAGCGGGGAAGTGCTCCGGATGGTCTGAGTCAAGCTGTAGAAGAGGAGAACCATGATGAAGAGGATCGACCTGGCAATCGCCCTGACGGTGTTCGGGGGAGTACTCACGAGTCCGGTCACGGCGGATCCCGTCGTGGAGGATCCAGACTGGACGTTGGTCCGCACGATTGACTTCAACGGTCCCTACGGCGTCCACCTGGGGCCGCTGGATGGGCGGATTTACGTGGCCCGGCAGGCCTCGACGGATGACGGCCTGTTTCGTTACACCTTTGGTGGCGCCGGTGTCAAACTCTGTGAGGCCGATCGCCCGGCCGGGGTGCTTGTTGACCCTGCGGACGGCGACGTGTTCTTCAGCGAGATCTACGGCGGGGCCATCTTCCGATACGGTCAGCCGGCGGGGCCCAAGGAGACCTGGGTCTCGGGGTTTCATACCGGCGATGACGATCCCGCAGGCATGGCGGTTGCGCCAGCGAACTATGCGGGCCCCATGATTCAGCCCGGGGACGCTCTCGTTGCGGACCGCGGTTCGACCAGTCCGGATGGGCTCTGGGCGTTCTCCTTGGAGAGCCCCGAGGACGAGTGGGAAGTGGTGCCCGACGACGGCGCTTTGGTTGAGGCCAGCGATGTCGCTATCAGCGAAACCGATGTCTACATCGCGGATGCGGCGGGGTACATCTGGGTGCTTGAGGAAGGGGGGGTCGTCGTGGAACTGGTGACATCCGAACCAATCGCCTCCCCGCGCGGCATCGCCATCGACCCGCTGTCGGGCGATCTACTCGTTGCCGACGGCGGCGACCTGCGCGTGGTGCGCATCGACCCGGTCACGGGCGAGGTGTCGAGTGTGTTTACCAGTTTTGACGGCTCGTTCGGCTGGGCGGGGCTCGATGTCAGCGCGGACGGGACGGAGATTGTTGTCTCGGATTACAACGGTGATGCGATCCATGTCTTCATGATGTGCGACCTGGCGATGTTCCCCGATGAGGATTGCAACGGCAACGGCATCCGCGATCTCTGCGATGTCGCCAACGGCGCCAGCGAGGATGTGAACTACAACAACCTGCCGGACGAGTGCGAGTGCGTCGGTGATCTGGACGGCGACAACGACTGCGATCAAGGCGACCTCGGCGAACTGCTCGCGGCCTACAACCAGGACGACGGCGGCGACATCGACGGCGACGGCGACACCGACCAGGCTGACCTGGGCATCCTGCTCTACAAGTACGGCAGCGTCTGCGACTGAGCGTCGGCCCAGACGCCCGCCACCGGCATCGTCTCCGGCCCTGGATCCTCGATGCAAGCCCCGCCCCCAGCGGCGGGGCTTTTGACGCGAGGTGAGGCATGGTGGCTCGGTGGGCCAGCGGATTCTGGAAAGAACCGTGGCAGACGACGTTCCTCGGGGTATGCTGGTGGGGTCACCTCGACCGCCCGCTCGGGCCCTTCGCCCAGAGGAGAGAACGTATGAAAACGACAGCCATCGCCCCGCGATCGCGATCGGTCATCTTTGCCGGCGCCCTCGTGCTGATGTTGGCCCTGGTTCCCTTGGGAGGAGCCCGCGCCGATGACGGTTCGGCCCTCCCGAAGATCCACCCCTCCTTGGACGCGCGTCTCAATCTCGGCGATACAACCAAGGTATGGGTCTACTTTGCGGATAAGGGACCGGACGTGGCGGCTCGACTGGAGGCGATGGCAGATGCGTGTGACGACAAGACGCTGGCCAGGCGGCGGCTGCGGCGCAGTGTCCCCGGGCTCGTTGACGAGCGCGATGTGGCTGTCGCCAATGACTACATCGACGCGGTCAGCAACACGGGCGCCGCGATTCACGTGAGCAGCCGATGGCTCAACGCCGTCAGCGCCTACGTCAACGAGGAGCAGGTCAACGCCCTGGCGGCACTCCCCTTCGTCACGCGGATCGAACCGGTGCGCGGCGGCCGTCGCATCGGCCTGGTTGAGACCAACCGTCTCAGCTCGCCAGCCGGGCGAAGCATCTACGGCTACGCGGAGTTGCAGCTCAGCCAGATCAACCTCATCGCCTTGCACGGCGAAGGGTTCACCGGCGCGGGCATGACGGTGGGCATACTCGACACGGGCTTTCAGCGCTCGCACAGCGCCTTTCATCACCCCGACCACCCGCTCAGCGTCATCGCGGAGTGGGACTTCATCAATGGTGATGGCGACACCTCCGCCGAGCCCGGCGATCCGGGCGATCAGCATGTGCATGGCACGCTCATTCTCGGCACGCTTGCCGCCTACGCGCCCGACGAGCTGCTTGGCGCTGCCTACGAGGCCGAGTACATCCTGTGCAAGACCGAGGACATCACCGGCGAGTACCCCGCGGAGGAAGACAACTACGTCGCCGGGCTGGAGTTCGCGGAACTGAACGGCGCTGATGTCGTCACCTCCTCGCTTGGATACATCGACTGGTACACGCAGGACGACCTGGACGGGTTGACCGCCGTCACCACCATTGCGGTGAACGTGGCTACGGAGAACGGCGTCATCTGCTGCACGGCGGCGGGCAACAACGGCCACGATGGCAACCCGAACACCTCGGCTCTGATCGCCCCGTCTGATGCGTTCCAGGTGATCACCTGCGGCGCCGTCGAGGCGAATGATGAGACGGCGGGATTCAGCAGCGACGGCCCCACCGCGGATGGACGCGTCAAGCCGGAGTTGCTTGCCCTGGGCGACGGCACCGCCACGGTTGATCCCTACGGCAACCAGGGTTACTGGGGCGCAAGCGGGACCTCGCTTTCCACGCCGCTCGTCGCCGGGGCAGTCACCTGCGTCCTGCAGGCTAATTCCACCTGGTCGGTGGATCTGATGCGTCAGCAACTCTTCGAAACCGCATCCGACTTCGTCTTCAGTGGCGAACCCGATCCGCTGTTCGTTCGCGGCTACGGCATCGTCGACGCTCAGGCCGCCGCCCACGCCACCGTCCCCGCGGATCTCAACGGCGATGGCTGCGTCGACCAAGCAGACTTGGGCATCCTGCTCAGTGCCTACGGAGTCGACGACGGCGGCGACATCGACGGTGATGGCGACACCGACCAAGCCGATCTCGGTTTTCTCCTCGGCAGCTACGGTGCCGGGTGCGGCTGAGTGAGTCGGGGAGGCCCAAGAGTCGGTCGGTTGGCGCTGCCGCCGTCCCTGTCCGGGCTGCTGGCCGGGCGTCGCCGGCCGGGGCATCGACGTGGGTCGATGTGAAGAAGGGCGAATGGCCGTGTCTTTCGACCATTTTGATCGGTTTTTGTTTCCGGAGTCCCCGATTGCGGTCATACTGAAGGTGCGGCGGTGAGGCGAAGGTGAGAGTGCGGGCGTTCTGCCCGTGGTTGGACAATTCGATCTCGCAGACGCCGGTCACGCGGTTCTCGCGGTCGAGCCGCTCAGGCTCGCTTGCCGGCTCAAACTCAGGAGAAAGCGAACGCCATGGCAAGGTCATCCATCCTTCGCAGACACGCAGCGCTGTTGGCTGTGGGCGTACTCGGCCTGGCCGCCGGGACCGCCGTCGCCTCCGACGCCGGTCAAGCCGCGGCCCAAGAGGTCACCCAGAGCAATTACGTCGATCTCATGGACAACTGGCTCTACACGCACGACGGCCACAACCGCGGCTTTGGGGTCCAGCACGATCTCGCCCGCGACAACATCCAGACGCTCTTTGAGAACTACGGTTGGAGCGTGGAGTTGCATCCCTTCAATTACTTCGGCACGACGTACTACAACGTCGTGGCGACGCGGATGGGCGTCACCTATCCCAACCAGGAGTACATCGTCGGAGCCCACTACGACTCCGTCGACAACCCCGGCGCTGATGACAATGCCTCCGGCACGGCCCTCATCCTGGAGGCGGCCCGCGTCCTGGGCCAGTACGAGTCTGACTACACCATCCGTCTCATCGCCTTCGACCGCGAAGAGCAGGGGCTCTACGGCAGCAGCGCCTACGCGAACCAGCACATCGGCGATGACATCCTGGGCATGATCTCCTGCGACATGGTGGCCTACGACGCCAACACCAACGCCGCCCTGACCTACGCCCGCGACACCTGGCTCATCGACAGCCTCAACCAGGCGCTGTGGGACTACGGCGGGATCACCCAGAACTTCGGTGGTTGGAACGGGCAGAGCGACCATGCCAGCTTCGACTCGACCGGCGTTGATTCGGCTCTGCTCATCGAGAACTTGGTCTGGAGCAACCCCTACTACCACACGCAAAACGACAGCTTTGACACACCTGGCTACCTCGACTTCGAATACGCCACCAACATGACCCGCGCCATCGTGGGCTGGCTCGTCGATCAGGCGGGCGTGCAGGTGGATGTGAACACGCTTGACTTCGTCTTCCCCAACGGCCAGCCGGAATGGGTCTCGCCGCAAGGCGGCACGACCATGCGCGTGGAGGTGGCCGGCGTGGGCGACGAGATTCCGGTTCCGGGCACGGGCCTGCTGCACTACGACCTGGGCGGCGGCTGGCAATCGGTCGCCATGAGCGTGGTGGACGTGAACCTCTACGACGCGGTCTTCCCCAGCGCGGATTGCGGCGCCAACGTGAAGTACTACCTCAGCGCGCAAGGCGTCTCCGGCGACACCTACACCGATCCTTACAGCGCTCCCGACGCCTTCTTCGAGGCCCTGGCGGTGAACGACATCATCATCTTCTGGGAAGACAACTTCGAGACTGACACCGGCTGGACGGCGGAGAACCTCGGCGCCTCCAGCGGCTATTGGCAACGCGGCGTACCCGTCGATGACTCCGGCTGGGACTACGATCCCGCCAGCGACTCGGACGGCAGCGGCCAGTGCTACCTCACGCAAAACCAGTTCGGCAACACCGATGTCGACGATGGGGCCGTGCGCCTCACCTCGCCGGTCTTCGATATGTCCGAGGGCGGCAGCATCGCCTACGACTACTACCTCTACCTGACCGACTCTGATGGCCGCGATCGCCTGCTTGTCGAAGCCAGCAACAACGGCGCTTCCTGGTCGGAAGTCACCCGTCACGACACCAGCGGCGGCACGAGCTGGCGCAGCCACGTGATCACCGAGGCGGACCTTCTCGACGCCGGCGTCACCCCCGGCCCCACCATGCAGGTTCGTTTCACCGCCAACGATGCCGACACGCAGAGCATCGTGGAGGCCGGTCTCGATGCCTTCCAGATTCTTCAGTACGACTGCGGGGCGGATTGCCCCGAGGATCTTGATGGCGACGGCTTCGTCGGCCAATCGGATCTCGGCGTGTTGCTCTCCGCTTACGGCGACAACGGCGGTGGCGACATCGACGGTGACGGCGACACGGATCAGGCGGACCTCGGGGCCCTGCTCGGCGCCTACGGCAGCGACTGCCCGTAACACGACTCGGGTGCCCGGATGCCCGAGTTCCATGATTCACCGACGCCCCGCCACATCGGCGGGGCGTTTTCTCTCTCCTGGGCCTGCGGGCCGCCTGCACAGGGGAGTTTTGTGCGGATTCGGCAGATCCGAGACGACAATGGCTCCAATTGCATCCATAATGAGAGTTGGACTCGCGGCTGTCTGCGCGCGATGACCGAGCCTGGTTCTCCTGGCTCTCGGGTCCGCTGGTCGGGCCCCGTTTCGGGGCTGGTATCGGCTTCCAGAAAGGGATCAACCATGCCTAGCAACGCTTCTCTCGCCAGTCGTCTTGGGGCGATCGGATGTCTGCTCGCCCTCGCTACCGTGGCGACGGCCGACCCGCCAGCCACGTTTGATCTGCGCGATGTCGACGGGCAGGACTACGTCACCAGCGTCAAGAGTCAGTCGGGCGGCACCTGCTGGACGCACGGAATCATGGCGGCCATGGAGGGCAACCTGCTGATGACCGGCGCGTGGGCGGCGGCGGGGGAGCTCGGGGAGCCGGCCCTCGCCGAATATCACCTCGACTGGTGGAACGGCTTCAACCAGCACAACAACGACGACACGACACCACCCAGCGGGGGCGGCTTGGAGGTCCACCAGGGTGGTGATTACCTGGTGGGCGCGGCCTACCTGACGCGCCTCGAGGGAGCCGTGCGCGACAGTGATGGCCAATCTTTTGATACGCCTCCCCTGCGCGACGATCCCAGCTACCACTACTACTATCCGCGCGAGATCGAGTGGCTGACTGCGGGCGCGGACCTCTCGAACATCAACGCCATCAAGACCAAGGTCATGGAACAAGGCGTGATGGGGACCTGTCTGGCCTACAGCAGCGGCTTCATGTCGGGGACGGTGCACTACCAGCCGCCCAGTAGCGACATGCTGCCCAACCACGCTGTCGCCATCGTCGGCTGGGACGACAACAAGCCCACCCACGCCCCGCAGCCGGGCGCTTGGCTCATCAAGAACAGTTGGGGCAGCAGTTGGGGTGAGGCCGGCTACTTCTGGATCTCATACTACGACAAGTGGTGCTGCCAGGAGCCGTTCATGGGAGCGGTCTCTTTCAAGGCTGTCGAACCCCTGTCCTACGATGAGGTCTACTACCACGACTACCACGGCTGGCGCGATACCTATCCCGACATCACGGAGGCATTCAACAGTTACCTCGCCGACACCGACCAAGTCCTGCAAGCGGTGAGTTTCTACACGGCGGCGGACGAGGTGAGTTACACCGTTCGCGTCTACGATCGCTACGAAGGCGGCGAGCTGCTCGACGAGCTGTCGATGCAGAGCGGCGTCTGCGATCTCCGCGGCTTCCACACGGTCGATCTCGACACGGCGGTGACCCTGGGCGCCGGCGACGACTTTCACCTCTACCTGGAGCTGTCGACGGGCGGCCAGCCCTACGATCGCACTTCCGATGTTCCCGTGCTGCTGGGGGCGACGTACCGCACCATCGTGGAGTCCTCCGCGAATCCGGGCGAGAGCTACTACCGCGCGGGCGGAAGCTGGCGCGATCTGTACTACGATAACGACACCGCCAACTTCTGCATCAAGGGCCTGGCGGTGGATCGCGGCTTGCAGGTCGGGCCCAACGATGGCTTCCGCGCCGAGGGGCCGATCGGCGGACCCTTCACGCCCAGCGACATGGAGTTCACGATTTCAGCGAGCGGCGCCGGCGACACCGACTACGAAGTGACCTTGGATCCGCAGGTTTCCTGGCTGACGCTGAGCGGTGAGGTCGCGGGCACGTTGGCTAGCGGCGACACGGCGGTTGTCACCGTCCAGGTGGCGGCCGGGGCCAACGAGCTGGTCGGCGGAGCGCACCAGGCGCAGATTCGATTCACCAACCTGACGGACGGGGCCGGCGACTGCGCCCGACCGGCGCTGCTGCTCGTGGGCCAGCCGACGCTGCTGCGGGAGTGGACCTTCGACAGCGATCCCGGCTGGACGACGGAGGGCGACTGGGCCTTCGGCCAGCCGACCGGCCAAGGTGGCGAGTACGGCGGGCCCGATCCCAGCAGCGGCTACACCGGGCCCAACGTCTACGGCTACAACCTCAACGGCGACTACCCCAACGATCTGCCCGAACGCCACCTCACCAGCGAGGCCATCGACTGCACCGGTTTCTTCGGCCTGAGCCTCAAGTACCAGCGCTGGCTGGGCGTGGAGCAGCCGAGTTACGACCACGCCTATGTGCGTCTCAGCGCCTCGGGCGGGCTCTGGGTGGAGGCCTGGGAGAACGCCGAGGAAGTCGCGGACACCAGTTGGCAGCTGATGGACCTGGACCTGGCGGCGGTCGACGATCAGCCGGAAGTGCGGCTGCGCTGGACCATGGGCACGACGGACGGCGGCTGGCGGTACTGCGGCTGGAACATCGACGATGTGCAGTTATGGGGCTACGCCCTGGCCCCGCCCGACGACTGCCCCGAGGATCTTGACGGAGATGGCTTCGTCGGTCAGGCGGATCTGGGTGTGTTGTTGTCCGCGTATGGTCAAACCGACGGCGGTGACATCGACGGCGATGGTGATACCGATCAGGCCGACCTCGGGGCGCTGCTCGGGGTCTACGGGACGGACTGCCCGTGAGTCCGAGGGCGGCGCCGTACTGACGGAAGAGAGGAAGGGCCCGGGTGCGAAGGCGCCCGGGTCCCTTTTGTTGGTGAGCGGCCCAACCCAGTTCGCCTGAGGCCGGGGAGGGACGCGTTTCTGTGTGCTTCTCAAGGCGCGGACGGTATCATGGAACGTGTCTCCATCCGCGCGACGGATCGGACTCCGCGGCCGTTCGAGCCGCCGCCGCCGCGTGAAGCCTGCTCGTTGAGAAGTAGCCCCATTCGTCGCCCCAACGCCAGAGGTAGGAAGATGACCCGATTCAGGCAGACCTTTCGGCTCGTTCACCTCGCCGCCGTCGCTATGGTTCTGGTGTCGACCGCCTCGTCGCCGGCCTCGCACGAGGGGCGCACCGCCGCCGCCGAGGTCAGCCAGAGCAACTACGTCGATCTCATGGACAACTGGCTCTACACGCACGACGATCACAACCGCGGCTTCGGAGTGCACCACAACCTGGCTCGCAACAACATTCAGTCGCTGTTCAACTCCTATGGCTGGGATGTGGAACTGCACCCCTTCAACTACTCCGGCTCCACGTACTACAACGTGGTGGCGACCAAGCTGGGCACGACCTCGCCCGACGAGGTCTACATCGTCGGAGCCCATTACGACTCGGTGAACAACCCGGGCGCGGACGACAACGCCTCCGGCGTCGCCCTGATCCTGGAGACGGCCCGCGTCCTGGGTCAGTACGACAGCGACGCGACCATCCGCCTCATCGCCTTTGATCGCGAGGAGCAAGGCTTGGTCGGCAGCACCGCCTATGCGGGAGACCACCAGAACGACGACATCCAGGCGGTCCTCTCCTGCGACATGGTGGCTTACTCGCCCGACGGCGAGGGGGGCCCTCATCTTCGCTCGTTACGAGGACGAGCAACTGATCAATGGGCTCGCGCAGGCGCTGCGCGAATACGGCGACATCACCCCCAACTTCGCCGGCTGGACCAGCCGAACCGATCACGCCCCCCTTCGACTCACGCGGTTTCTCGGCGGCGGCGTTGACCGAGGAGTTCATCTGGACCAACCCGCACTACCACTCGCCCAGCGACAGTTTCGATACGCCGAACTACCTGAACTTCGAGTTCGCCACGAGCATGACGCGCGCCGTTGCGGGTTGGCTGGTGGACGAGGCGGGCGTACGCGTGCCGGTCCACGCCCTGGACCTGACCTATCCCGAGGGCCTGCCCGAGACGGTCGAACCCAGTGGCGGCACGCGGCTACGCGTGGAGGTCGCAGGGATCGGCGATGAAACGCCTCTGCCCGGAACCGGCGAGTTCCACTACGACGTCGGAGCCGGCTGGCAGAGCGTGCCCATGGAGATTGTCAGCCCCAACGTCTACGACGCGGTCTTCCCGAGCGCGGATTGCGAATCCACCATTCAGTATTACGTCAGCGCTCAGAGCGCCAGCGGCTCGACCTATCAGGATCCCTTCAATGCCCCGGTGTGGAGTCATGAGACCTTCGCGGTCTCGGAGATCGTCACCCTCTGGGCAGACGACTTCGAGCAGGATCTGGGTTGGACGGTGAGCGGCGACGCGCTTGGTGGCATGTGGGAGCGCGGGGTTCCCAACTTCGCCAACAACGGCGATCCGCCGCATGACTTCGACGGCTCGGGGCAGTGCTACTTAACCGGCAACGGGGTGCACAACTACGATGTGGACGGTGGGTACACGGCCCTTCAGTCGCCGCGATTCGACCTGGCGGATCTCGAGGCACATGTTCGTTACGCGGTGTGGTTCACTAACGACTACCTCGCCGGGCTTGACGATGAAGTCTTCGAGGTCTTCATCTCCAACAACGATGGCACGACCTGGCACCTGCTGCAGACCATCGGCCCGGTGACTTCGCCGACCTGGGGACACTTCAGTTTCCGCGTCGCCGATGTTCTCTTGCCCACGCCCTTCATGCGCCTCCGCTTCGTGGCCTCGGACACCAGTTGGATCTCCAATGTCGAAGCAGCCGTGGATGCCTTCGAGATTGTGCGCTTCGGCTGCAGCGACCCTTGTCCCGAGGATCTGGACGGCGATGGGTCGGTCGGCCAGAGCGACCTGGGCACGCTGCTTGGCGCCTATGGGATCGATGATGTGGGCGACATCGACGGTGACGGCGACACCGATCAGGCGGACCTCGGAGCCCTGCTGGCGGTCTATGGAGAGGATTGCCCCTGAGCGCGCGTGGGCGGTTTTGACGCGGACGGGCCGATATTCGTCCAGCGGCGGGGCCGGCGTGTCGAAGAACGAAGAGGCGAGTTGAGCCGGTTTGGACAGACCGGGGATGGCCGAGGACCAGCCGCGAGCGCAGCCTATAATTCCTGGATCTTCCTTGGCCGGAGCCGGAAAAACGTCGTATGCTGAATCAGGGCGAGGCGCCGTTCGGCGGCCGATCCACCACCGGATTCCTTGAAGAGGAGAGAACATCGTGCGAAGCGTCTTTGGATTCATCGGAACTGCCGCCTGCGCCTGTGTGCTGGCGTGCGGCTCCTCGGCGTCGGCGTCGGACCTGCAAGCCGCTCCCCTCATCAAGAGCGCTAGCGACATTCCTACCTACTCGACCTTCAACGGCGTCCGCTACCGGGTCACCAAGTCCGAGGTGAACGGTCAGGAAGTCACCTACTTCTCCTCTGGAGGCCGAACCTTCACACAGGAGGAACTGCGCCGGTATGTGCGCGGCCAGGAGCCGCAGATCATTCTGCCCGCCGTGCAGCAGCGTCTCGATGCGGCCGCTCCCGGAGAGATCCTGGAACTCGTGGTGGTACTCTTCGAGCAACCGGCGGCTCCGATCAGTCGGCAAGTGATGACCGACATAGCGGCCCAGCATGAAATGCTGACGCGGCAGATTCAGGCCGTGACCGCCCGAACGCTGCCCCGTGGCGTCATGTCGCCGGACCAGGAGCGGGCCTTTGAGGCCACTCCCTTGAGCGATGCCGACATGGCGGCACGGCGGAACCTGTCGAGTCAGCTTGACGACTTGACCCGCAGCGCCCGCCAGCAGATCGCTGCACAGTTGCGGCAAGCCGTGGCGCCCAGCCAGAACGAACTCGCCGGCGTCATTGCCGACCTCGGCGGCGAGGTGACGGCACGCATCAGCAGCATCAACTCCCTCGGCGTGCGGCTGCCCGCCGACCGGGTCGCCGAGCTCGCGGCACACCCACTGGTCTCGGTGATTGATCTCAACCATCCCGGGGCGCCGGAGCTGGACAACCATCGGCACTCGCTCGGCCTGGAGACGGGCTTCTGGGCGAACGGCATCGACGGCGGCGTGCACGATGTCGGTGTGCTGGATACGGGCGTCGAACAGAGCCACCCCGCGCTCAACAGCCACAACTTCCTGAGCAACATGGGCACGCACGACACGTCGTACCACGGCACCGGTATGGCCGGCATCCTCGCGTCCACCGATTCCACCTATCGTGGCATGGCGTACGGCTGTGACACCATCGTCGTGGCCCGGGCCGGCGACATCTACACCTCCATGCCGGGCATGGACTACATCGCTTCCACCGGTGAGCCGGAGAACGTCAACTACAGCTTCGGCAACGGCACGGCCAACGACGTTGACTATGGTCCCACCGACCAGTTCTTCGACGGTGTCATCAACACCTTCGACTACATGGTGTCCAAGTCCACCGGCAACGGCGGCTGGGGCGTCACCACCATCACCCATCCGGCGCCCGCCTACAACCTCATGGCCTCCGCCAACATGGACGATCGGAACACCATCACCCGCGCCGACGACATCATCACCAGCTCGAGCAGCACCGGTCCCACCAAGAACGGTCGCAAGAAGCCCGACATCACCTCGCCCGGCACCAACTCCATGTCCTGCAACACCTCCGGCGGTTTCTCCAACATCGGGGGCACCAGCTCCGCCTCTCCGCACACGGGCGGCGGCATTGTGTTGCTCTACGACATGGGACTCACCAACGTCATGGGCGGCAAGGCGGTGCTCCTGAATACCGCCGACGCCATGGACGACCACAACACCTCTTCGGACGCCGATGATGAGTACGTCGACGGCTCGAATTGGAATCATCGCTTCGGCTGGGGGTATATCAACCTGGGCCAGGCCTACTTGCATGGGCTCGACGTTTTCCTCGATGAGGTGCCCGACGCTCCTGAGAACGCCGACTACAAGCTCTACACCGGGCAGATGTTCCAGTACGAGAAGGCGACGCTCGTCTGGGAGCGGCACGTGGCCTACAACGGCGCCACCTTCCCGACGCAGATCGAGGATCTCAGCGATCTCGATCTCTATGCCTACCGCGCCGGGACCGGCAACCTGCTCGCCGAATCCACTTCGCCGATCGACAACGTGGAGCAACTGCACGTCGAACAGGACGGCCAGGTCGTGTTGAAGGTCGAAGCGCATGGCAGCTTTGATCCGGACATTCCCCGCGAGGACTTCGCCCTGGCGACGCAGGAGGATTTCCTGGCGGTGGCCCCGCCCGCGTTCCTGCCCGAGTTGCAGCACGCCTCCTTCGTCAACTCCGGGAGCCAGTTCAGCGTCAAGTGCCAGGTACGCAACACCGGCCAGGTCCGGGCTCACGACGTGTCGATTGAACTGTCGGGCGTCACCGTCGTCTCCGGCCCGAACCCCGCGCTCCTTGACTCGTTGGCTGCCGGCGCCACCACGACCGTGACCTGGATCGTGCAGGCGCCTGGCTCGCTGGGCGACTACGACATCGCCGCGGCTCTGACCAGCGACTCCTACGGCGAGACCATCACCGCCAGCGCCGCCTCCTCCTTCCAGGTGGTGGACTGCGTCGGTGATCTGAACGGCGACGGCTACGTCGGTCAGGACGATCTGGGCATCCTGCTCGCCGCCTTTGGCGATAACGCGGACGGCGACATCGACGGCGATGGCGACACCGACCAGGCCGACCTCGGGGCGTTGCTCGGGGCCTACGGCACGGACTGCCCGTAGTCTTCCTTCGCTTGGGCGTGATCGCTGCCAATCGGCGGCGCCTGACTATGAATGAAAGCCGCGCTCGGCAATGCCGGGCGCGGCTTTTCTCATTGCACCTGAGCCTCTGTTGCCGCCTCAATCGGAGTATCGCCTCCGGTTGCTTCCAGCACCTGGGTCTCAGGTGCTGTTGTTCCCTGGGATGAGGGCGGGGTCTGCCTCCTGCGAATCAGATAGAAAAGGTGGCATTGCCAAATGATTAATCTTCGCACATATTCATTGCCTTCGCTGCGAACGAGCGTATTCTTGCTCGTTCCCTATCGGACCGGGGCGAACCGAGTGTGCGAACGTACCGCGATCGCGCCGTGCGGGCGACCAAGTCCTCGTCGTCACCGCAGACCGAAAACTCACCGCACGCAACGGATGACCACGTAACGAATGCCAGCCAGGCCTGTCAGGCGCCTCGCCTCCTGGAGCATTCGTCTGCTGTACGTAGGTGTCGGGAGACGATTCGAATGTCGAATCACCGACGCCTATGTGAGGCTGCGCCGCGGCCTTCGTGGCTGCGGCGAGGGAGGTATCGCATGAATCGGTACACAAGAGAGACGATCGGATTCTTCGTGGTGCTTGGTGTGATTGGCGGAGCGGCCTCGTTGGGCCGGGCCCAAGATGACTTTCCCAGGATCATTCAGAACATCACCCCTGCAGCCTGGCAGGCTGACCGCGTGGGCTGGGTGCGCGACACGCTTCCCCTCGACGACTTCGCTCCTGGCAACGGCGTGGACTACCTCATCGACAGTGCTGATGACAGCCCACTCGACGTCATCGTCAACTTCCGCCGCTGCACGGACCAGAGCGACATCGATGCGCTCTTGGCGCTCAGCCCTGGAGCCGTCGTGCAGCGCGTCGGGCGCTACATCACCTACATCGCGCTCGCCAATGTCACCAAGGCGGAGGCCCAGGCGATAGCCGCGCTGCCAGGCGTCGCCTTCGTGGAGCGCCAAGTGCCCGTTACCACCACCCTGGATGTCAGCGTCAAGGCAATGAAGGTGCGCGCGTCCACGCAGTACTCACCCCAGACGGTTGCGGATGCTTTTCCGGGCATCAACGGCGCCGGCGTGAACGTCGCCATCATTGACACGGGTGTCGACAATACCCTGCACCAGGCCTTTGCCGCCACGCCCTTCATCGGCGGCTACGACGCCTTCAGCCAAACGTTCATTGATCCCGATGACGACCACAGCCACGGCACCCACGTGGCCTCGACGGCCCTGGGCCAGGCGTTCGCGGGCGGTGGTCCGGGCGTGGCCCCTGGAGCCGGCCTGATCGACATCAAGGTGCTCGATTCCAATGGCAGCGGCACGCTCGCGGGCGTGCTGGACGGCATCGAGCGGGTCTACGACAACCGAGTCGTCTGGAGCGTGAAGGTGATGAACCTCTCGCTCAACGCCAACGCGCCTTCTGACGGTACGGAGACCATGTGCCAGTTGCTCGACCTTGCCGATGCCATGGGCATCTGCGCCGTCGTCGCCGCCGGCAACACCGGTCCCGTCAACACCTTTCTCGGCTTTCCTTCCAGCGCTTCCCGGGCCATCACCGTGGCGGCTTCCGACGACTTCAACACGATCCTCCGCACCGATGACAACATCGCGGCGTTCTCCAGCCGCGGCCCGCGTGCCTCCAACAACAACGCCAGCATGATCGACGAGCTCAAGCCGGAGATCGCAGCGCCGGGCAGCAACATCGTGGCGGCCCTCTTCAACTCGGCGACCGGCACGATCTCCTACTCAGGCACCTCGATGGCGGCGCCGCACGTCGCTGGCCTCATTGCTCTCATGCTGCAGCAGGATCCGGGCCTCAACTGCGCCACCATCCGCTGCCGTCTCATTGCCTCGGCGACGCAACTTCCCGGTTACCCACCCTCGTTGCCCTCCGTTGATCCGATCTGGAACAAGGCGTCCGGGTGGGGTCTGGTGGATGGCCACGCGGCGATCGCCGTCGCTGCCGGCCCCGACATCAAGTTTCCCAGCTACCCAGCCAACCCGCCGTGGCTCTCCCCCGATCTGGCGACGGTTCCCATCGTGCCGCAGGTCAACGTGCCCTTGACGATCAACGCCACCATTCAGAATCCGAGCGGCGGCAACGTATCCGGCGTGCGCGTCGACTTCGGCATCCACGACTACTCGGCGTCGATTCCCACGTTCTCTGACATCGGCAGCAAGATCGTCACGCTCGTCCCCGGTCTCAACGTGGTGTCCCTCGTCTGGACGCCCGTCTCCGCCGGACACAAGTGCCTCAAGGTCTCCGTCGGCTCCTGCACCGACCCGAATGGTTCCAACAACCAGGCCGACCGCAACCTCAACATCTCCCAGTCGCCGGTCGCCTTCCAGGTGCGCAACACGATCAGCATGGAGCCGGAGCTGATCTACTTCGTCGTCGAGACGGAGAACCCGGACTGGTCGGTGGAGCTTGACCAGACGGAGCTGTTCCTCGCGGGCGACGACTGCCCGGTCGACGTGACCGCCCTGGCGAGACCGCCCCTGGGCCTGCCCGACGGCGAGACGACGCTGGTGCACATCGGCGCTTACGCCGGCGGCGTGCTTCTGGGTGGCGTCACCTTCATCGACACCATGACCGACTGCAACGGCAACGGTCAGGACGACTACTTCGACCTCCTCGACGGCACCAGCGCCGACGACAACGGCAACGGCGTGCCCGATGAGTGTGAGGACTGCCCCGCCGATCTCAACGGCGATGGCACTGTCGGCCAGTCCGACCTCGGCATTCTGCTCGCGTCTTACGGCCGCAATGCCGGCGGCGACCTCGATGGTGACGGTGACACGGACCAGGCGGACCTCGGTGCGCTCCTGGCGGTCTATGGAACCGACTGTCTGTAGGCCCACCGTTTCGCACCGTTTCTCTCCGCAACGCCGAGCCGCGCTCAGTCAATCTGGGCGCGGCTTTCTGCTTGGCTCGGAGTGGGGGTGCCGGCGGGGAAGACGCCGCGCCAGCGCCGCCCCGAAGCCGACTCACCTCAGCGGCAGTGCATTTCGGAAATATTTTGGCGGGGTTTCGGTAATCTTTCTTGCCCTGGACGCCGATCCGGTCATACTGGTACGTAATCGAGGAGTCGTGCGTGACCCGAACAGCCACCCAACCACTTGAGATCCATGCCCGCCAGGTGCTTTCCCGCGTCCGGAGCGGCTTTGGGGCGATCCTGGCCGTCCTGGACGGGCCGACGCAGCGGCCGACCGATGTGCAGAAGACGCTCAAGATCGACGCCAAGCTCGCCTGGGCCATCAGCAAGCTGATCCAAGAGGAAGATCTCTTCCTGGCGGCCCAGCACTTGCCCGGGGAGCGGCGCCTGCAGACGTTCTTCAAGGCGGCCTCTCGTGAGTCGGTCCCGGAGCATTTGATCAACCGGGCCCGGGAGACGGTCCGGGAGTTCGATGCACTGGTGCAGATTCACGCCGGCGACCGCGCCTCCTTGGAGATGATGCTGCTTGGTTGTTCGGCGCGGGCGAATCGCGATGCGGTCCTGGAGCATCGTCGGGCCGCCTTCCAGGCCAACAGCTTCATCTGGGGCGTGCAGGCCCGCGTGCAGTTCGGCATTTACCTCTTGCGTCCTGGTGCCGACCCATCCTGGGGCGATGTTGCCAGCGTGCGCGGGTTTGTCGGTTTGCGGCGGATGAGGCCCAACGTCCCCTGGGTGATCGCCCGCCTGCGCACGGCCGACGAAGAAGGGCAGGACGTGACGGGCATCCAACGACAGCCACTCGATCCCGCGCCCCCGCGCCTGGACGGAACGCCGGCGGCGCCGCTCTTGCGGGCGTTCTGCTCGCAGCCGCTGCCGTCCATCCGTCGTTGCGACCACTCCGCAGGATTCGCGGAAGAGATCCTGGAGGGGGCTGAGGTGGGTAACACCGCCGCCATCGACGTGGTGACGGGCGACGATGCTCAAGGCGTCGTGCCGCGTCATCGAATGGAAGGCGAGCGCGTGTGGGGCGGTCTGCGAATGCTGCGCACGCCGGTGGAAACGCTCATTTTTGACCAGGTCGTGCACGAAGACCTGTTTGGCGCCATCGAACCGCGAGCGATTCAATTCAGTGACCTGCACCTGAGTCGTGGCTTCCCCGCGCCGCCGCTCTCGGAGAGCGAGCAACTGGCGAGCGATGAGATCGTGCAATACCTGGGGAAGGACCCCACGGCGATCTACACGCCGGACATCCCTCGGTACGCGGAGTTGGTGAGCGACATCTGCGAGAAGACGCATTGCGATCCGCGGCATCTCGACGTCTATCGGCTTCGGATCGACTTTCCCGCCATTCCCACCAGTGTGGGGATGGAACATGATCTACCGGAGGAACCGTTCGACGGCGCAGCAACTTGAGCGAAGGCAACTCGGCGCTTCGAGCGCCCTGCTGTCATCAGCGTGGGAACGCCCCGCCGGGAGGGTGGCGCTGTCCCATCGGCCGCTCCAAGAGCGAACCAGAGAAGGAGATTGATCGATGAACACGAACACTACCATCACTCGAACCAGGCTATTCGCCGGCATTGTGAGCGTCTGCTGCCTGGGGTCGGTCTGCGCGGCGGAGCGGCCGGGCGTGATGCTCCACGAAGTGGACGGCCTGCAGCAGGGCCTCATTCCCGCGGGCACGCCTTACACCTTGCCGGGCCGGGATGAGGAACAACTGCGCAGTCCCTCGGTGTTTCACCTCGGATCGGGTGATGACCCCGAGGCGGACGGTCCCCGCGACATGCAGTTCAGCCACGACGGGCAATACCTGCTCATCGCCCACGAGGGAACCAGCAACGTCACGGTCCTGAATGCCGAGACGCGAGAGGTCGTGCGCACCATCGCGGTGTCGGGACACCCGTTTGACATTGCCGTCTCCTCGGACAACACACACGCCGTCGTCGCCAACATCTGGGATGATACAGCGTCTGTCATTGATTACATCGCCGGCGTCGAGCTCGCCGTGCTTGCGGTCGGAGATGAGCCCTTCAACTCGGCAATGTCACCGGACGGCAGCTACGCCGTCGTGGGCAATCGCCTTGATCAAACGTATTCCGTCATCGATATGAGCACGCTGGCGGTCGAACGAACGGTGACCGGCGGCGGCTACTGGGACATCGCCTGGGCAGGCAGCATTAATGGTGGCTGGATCTACACCTGGGACCCAGTCATCCTCGTCGATAATCGCCTGGCCCTTCCGGACTCCTACACTTCTCCCGATGAGGGATACCTCAACTTTGTCGATCTGACGGACGGCACGACCCAGACGTTGGTGATCGACAAGATGCCGCGCTTCGCCGCGCTGAGCGCCGACGGCGGGCGGCTGGCGGTGATTCACAACCCGGTGCCGGACCCGTTCCAAGTGACGGTGGTCGATACGGCGACGACGACGATCGAGCGGGTCATCACTTCGACGCAGTCGATGTACAGTTCCCCGCCTTGGATGGCCATGCGCCCGGACGGCTCGCGCCTGGCCTTCTTCTCCGGCCCCACGGGGACGGTGATCGTCAACCTCGAGGATGAGACGGTTCCGCCCATCTTCACCTACCAGTACGGCAGCGGTCTGGCGACGGATTCGACCGGCGACTACCTGTTCATCAATCGCGGACCGTGTTCAGCGCTCATCGATTGGGTGACGGGGCAGCCGCTCAGCTTCAACGGCCCGCCGGAGTTCTGCGTGCCGGACGGCACGGTGATCATCGGCTCGGACATCGTCGCCTCCTCGCCGACCGAGGCCCGCATCGCCATGTTGATGACAAGCAACTACGAAGCGGTGGCGCTCTACAACGTGGATGGCTTGAACGCCCATCTGGAGGGCATCGCCGAGACGGGCGAGCCCGTCGAAGGCGACTACTGCCGCAACGGAGCCGTGTCGAACGACGGCGCGGTTGCCATCGGTCTCAACCAGTACAGCAGCAACGCGACTGTCTGGGATCTGACAACGCAGTCGATTCGTGGATTCGTTGACACCGCGCGTGATCAGCGCGGGGTGGCGATCAGCCCGGATGGCTCGCTGGCGCTGGTGACCTGTGAGAATCTCGATCTGCTCTACGCCGTTGATCTGACGACCTTGGCTCGAACGGACATTCCGCTCAGTCACAACGCCTTGGGCCCCGTCGTCATTGACGCTGCCGGTGCGTTCGGCTACGTGATCAGCTACGACGGCAGCACGGCCTATCTGAACAAGATCGACCTCAGCACCCTGCAGTTGGTGGGCGCGCCTCTGGCGACGGCTCCGGCGGGAGTGCAGGAGTGGCGCTACTTCGAGTACGCCCAGGACATGCAGCGCGGCTGGGCCAGCCCCTTCGATCTGCCGCTGAGCAACGACGGCACGACCATGGCGGTGCCCGGCGCCGACGGCACCGTCTCGCTGATCGATCTCGCATCTTGGACGGAAGAGGCGCGACTCACCTTGGGTGGCGGTGGCAACGCGGCCACCCGGGCCCTCTTCAGCCCTGACGACAACCACGTCTACGCCATGACCTGGGATATTGGTGGCAGCCATCCTTGCGAGCTCTTTGTGATTCAGAATGCCGGCGGCTCCTCCTCGGTCGTTGACCAGGCAGCCGTGGGGCAGGACAGCAGCGACTTGGCCATCAGCCCCGGAGGCGACATGCTCTACGTCGCTTGCCAGGAAGACGTCAAGGGCGTGGTGGCGCTCGACCTGAACTCCATGACCTCCACGACGATCGCTACGCCCGATCTGGAAGGCAACGGCTTCAACGGCGTCTATGGAGTTGAGCTGACGGCAGACGGAAGCACGCTCTACGGCATGGGCTGCGATGGGTATCTCCACACGATCGACACGGCGACGAACGTGATCGTGGATTCGACGGACACCGGCGCCACCTCCGGATACGACTTCCTCCTGAACGAGGCGACCCGGCGCGCGATCGTGGTGGCGGCAACGCCCTATCAGGATGGAATCACCTGGAAGTACATCGGCTCGTCCTGCCCGGAAGACCTCGACGGTGATGGGTATGTGGGCCAGGCCGATCTGGGCATCCTCCTCGCCGCCTACAACAGCGGCGACGGCGGCGACATCGATGGCGATGGCGACACCGATCAAGCCGACCTCGGCGCTCTGCTCAGCCTGTATGGTCAGTACTGCCCGTAAGCGACCGACCACGATCTGTCAGGTCTCTGAAACGGCAAGCCGCGCTCGGTCCTCCCGGGCGCGGCTTCTTTCTGCGCTCTCTCTTATGGTGACGGAGGTTGCGGCTGCCGCGGCGCGAGAGGAATGACGACCTCGCCCTGCCAGTAGGCTGTGGCGTCTGGGTCGCGCAGAGCGACCGCTTGTTCACCGGTGATCCTCGCTGTGAGCGGTTGGCTGCTGGCATAGAGTTCGGTCAACCGGGCCAGCGCGCCGGTCAGAGGCACTTCGCAGAAGCGCGACAGGCCCGTGCCATAGAAGCCATCGCAGATGAGGTGTGACTCGGCCAGTGGTTCGCCGGCATGCTCGATCGTGATCCTCAACGCCACCGTGAAGTCCCGATCGTGGCAGATCGCGGGTGTTGCCAACTCCATTTGTCCGACAATCGGGTCCGGTCGCAGCCGGATGGACTCCTCCAGCGAATCGGCAATCTCGGCGTCGGCGACGGCGCGGAGCACTTCGATCCCCTCATCCACTCGCTGGATTCGCAGGTGGACCTCCTGCGAGGCGACAACGTCCCCCAACGTGACGGGCTGCCAGTGATCCAGACCTTCAGCCTCACGGATCTGTACCGAGAGTCTGAGAATTCCCTCGGGATCCACGAGGCTCCGGGGGACATCGAACGCTTGGTCAACCCATGGGTAGCCCCAGCTAACCACTTCGTCGTAGTTGGCGTTGACGAGCCAACGATGCCAGACGAGACTCCCCTCCTCATCGCACACCTCGAGTCGATAGCCGTGCGTCGCCAGAAAGAAGTTCTCCCATGGATGAATGAGGTGGTTCGATGGCGCCAGCTCGATGGCCGGGTCGACATCGCGCGGCCAGCGCGGCTGCGTGCGCAACAGCAGCCCTTCTTCCGCAAGCTTCGTCAGACACCTCTGCAATAGCTTGGCCTCATCCTCGCGCCGGTAGCTGCGGTGGGACATGGCTCCGAACATCTCCTTCCAACGCGGCGTAGGGTAGGCGCTGTCAAGATAGGAGACTTTCGCATCGAAATCCGTCAGCCAGTGGGCCGGGACGGGGAGCGGAGGGCGCTTCGCGGGTGTGCTGGTGGGTGCGGCCAATGTGATGAGCAGGAAGAGCCCGAGGATCAGCGTGAGGGCGACTGCCAGGCCCGGCGGCAGCAGCAAGCGAATGGAGCGGCGGTATCGAGCGATCTCGTGCTCATCTCCCACCAGAGCCAAGCCACACTCCGAGCAGCGGCCGGACACACTGCCGGCGACGTTGTAGCCGCAGCGGGGGCATTGGCCACGCCAGCGATGAATCCGCCCGCGCGTCCAGAAGACCACGAGGACGGTGGCGGCCACCGCGATCAAGAGGGCGAGGCTGAGGGCCATGGCAGATCCATTCTCCGCCACTTGGATCGGGCTGTCGAGCGGTCTCGAACGGTATTGGCCCAGACGCGTCTACATGCGTTTGGACCGACCTCCAAGGGCTGCCCGCACCCGGCTTATCGGCCGGACCCGATGCCTGATTCAATCCCTCTCTGCAACCCCGAATCCTGTTGACGGTTCAGCCTGTTGCGATGAGACTGTCAGTATAGTTGCGGTGACGAGCCTCGCTGCTCAGCGCGGTCGGCACCGCTCACGGCATACCAACCACTGGAGGCGGAGAATGAGTCTTCTACGCGGCCTTTCTTGTGTCATTCTCGTGGGTATCGCTGGCAGCGCTGCGTTGGCGCAGGCGCAGCCGATCCCGGAGAGCGACCACAATCAGAATCAAGTGAGTGGTGAAGAGATCCTGCCGCCGCTTCTGACCCGTGTGCGTGAGGGTGGGACGCCCTACGACGCCAGCGCCTCGACCAAGCCCTACGCCATCGATCTGGCCGGGCAACAGGTGGGCAAGCAGGCGCCGGGATTGGGCCTGCTCCGTTCGCCGGCCGAGTACGATCCGATGCGTGGCGTGATCTACAAATACATCCCCGGTCATTGGCACGAAGTCGTCGTCGACTGCGTCCGGGCCCTCACCGCCGATCCCGCCCACGACGATGTGGCCTACGTGGTGGTGAACAGCCTGTCGCACCAGGCCACCGCGGAGGCACAGATGATTGCCGCCGGTGCGGACATGAGCAAGGTCGAGTTCATCGTTGAGACGGGAAACTCAGTCTGGTTGCGGGACTACGGTCCGCACTTCATCTTCCAGGATGAGACGCTGGCGATCGTGGACAGCCATTATTACCCGGGCCGATCTCTCGACAACTTCGTGCCCACGTTGCTGGGTGACAATCACTTCTTGGTTCCCACCTACGACATTGGCCTGTACTACTCGGGAGGTAACTTCCTACCCGGTCCCAGCCGCAGCGCCTTTGTCAGCGCGCTCATCCGTCTGGACAACCCCACTGGGGCCGGCTTTGACGACGCCTTCATCGCCGAGCTATACGACCAGTACCAAGGCATCGATACGCTGCACATCATGGGACAACTGCCCTTCACGGTGGATGGCACCGGCCACATCGACATGTGGATGTACCTCGTTGATGAGGACACGGTCATCATCTCCGAGTTCAAGCCCGGCTCCAATCCGACGGCGATCCAGGTGACCAACGACGCGGTCCCCTACATGGAGAACCTGGGCTTCGAAGTCATCCGCACGCCGGCTTGGAACGCCGTCCACCCCGACGGCGGCAACACGCACTGGACCTACACCAACGCCTACCGCGTCAGCAACCGCATCTTCATTCCGACGTACGGTGAAGGCAACGCTTCCTATCTCGACGAGGACGCGGACGCTCTGGCGGCGTGGGAGGCGGCGGCGGGTCCGGACGTTGAGATCGTGCCCATCAACTGCTACGACATCATCTGGGCTGCCGGCGCGATTCACTGCATCGTCATGCAGGTGCCGCGCTACACTGAGCTGACGCCGGCCGGCGTGGTCGTGGCGCCGCTGCCGGGCGAGATCGTCGCCAGCGGCACGCAGTACACCCTGGAATGGAACATCACCGACACGGACAACGCCGACCTCGATCACGTCGATCTGTACTACAGTGTGGATGGCGGCGTCGCCTGGACGCCGATCGTCGCCGGCTTCGCCGACAGCGGCGCCTACCAGTGGACGGTGCCGGTCGCGCACACGGCATCGGCCTTGGTGAAGGTGGTGGCCACCGCCGGTGATGGCGACACCGTGGATGCTGTCAGCGAGCCCTTCTCTATCGCCGACGTCATTCCCACTACGTACGACTTCAGTGTCGGGCCGGGCGTTCTCTGCAAGGGCTTTGGCTACCGCACGTCGACCTGGTCGCAGGTTGACTCCGTCCGGATGCCGGTCACCAGCGAACTCCCCGACCTGGTGACGGACGCCTACAACAAGATCGCCAACTCCGACGCGTTCGGCGGCGACTCGGATTCCAATCGCTACATCAGCCCGGGCCTCTCCGGCTATGAATCCACGCATGTCTTTGAGTTCACGGTCTTCGATGACCTGGCCGAAATCGATCAGATCGAGGTCGTCTGGGAGGGCTACCACGACGATTGCTCGCAGGCGGAACTCTACGTCTGGGACTACATTGAGGGTCGTTGGGGCGATGGGCACGGTCTCTTCGGCCAGAACCGCTTCGCGGATAACTGGGCGGGCAACGTCGACGGTCGCTTGCGGACGCTGCTGCAGGAGAACCTCGATCGCTACATCGATGCGGACGGCATCATGACGCTGCTGCTCTACGGCGAGCGCAGCAACTACCGCTCCTTCCACGACTACGTGAAGGTGTCCGTGATCAGCGGCGCTCCCGGTGGGGACTGCCCCGAGGATCTGACGGGCGACGGCTATGTCGGCCAGGATGACCTGGGCGTGCTGCTCAGTGCCTACGGCAACGATGACGGCGGCGACATCGACGGCGACGGCGACACCGATCAGGCCGACCTCGGCGCCTTGCTGGGCATGTACGGCGAGAACTGCCCCTAAGGCCCGCGGCCCGTCCCCATGAATCACCTCCCAGCCCCGCTTCCAGGCGGGGCTTTTTCATGCGCAGTCGTGCCGGGCACATTAGGATGCCGCCCATGAATCGCGCGATTGAACACGCTCTGCACGCCGACCTGTGGCGCTTCAACGTCGACACCGGCGGCACCTTCACCGATTGCCTTGCCTTCGATCCCCAGGGCGTCGCCCACCGGCTCAAGGTGCTCTCCAGCAGCAGCCTGCGCGCGACTGTCCTGGAGAGGCTCACGCCGGAGCGCCTGCGGCTGTCGCTGGGGCTGCACCTGGAACGCGATGCGCTCCGGGGGCTGAGGCTGCGGGCCCTGGGCGCGGAAACGAACTCGTTTCGCATTCTCAGCTTCGATCCTGCGACCCAGATCGCATCGCTGGCGGGCGCACTGCCGCCCGGCGTCGAGCGCGTCGCCATGGAGTCGCCGGAGCCGGCGCCGCTGTTGTGCGCTCGGCTGGTGACGCAGACCGCCTTGGATGAGGCCCTGCCGCCGCTGACCATGCGCCTGGCGACGACGCGGGGCACCAACGCCTTGCTCGAGCGCCGGGGGGCTGCCTGCGCCTTGATTACCACGAGTGGCTTCGCCGATGTGCTGGCCATCGGCGATCAGGCCCGACCGGACCTCTTTGCCCAGCACCTCGAACGCCCGGCGCCCCTGCCTCACATCGTTGGCGAGATCGACGAGCGAGTCGATGCGGCGGGGCAGGTGCTTCGACCCCTGGAGCTGGCGGCGGTGGAGCAGATCGCGGGGGCGTTGCGGCGGGAAGGCGTTGAGAGCGTGGCCCTGTCGTTTGTTAATGCCTATGCCAACCCCGGGCACGAGCGGGCCGCCGCCGAGGTGTTGCGAGCCCTGGGCTTCTCCCATGTCGCCGTCTCCTCCGCCTTGAGTTCGCGGCTCAACTTCCTGCGGCGGACTCAGACGGCAGCGGTCGATGCCTATCTCGGTCCGATCGTGCGGTCGTATGTGGACGAAGTGGCGACGCCGCTCGAGTCGTCGCAGCTCCATCTGATGACCAGCGCCGGCGGCTTGATCGCCGCCGACTCGTATCTCGCCAAGGACAGCCTGCTCAGCGGTCCCGCCGGCGGCGTCGTGGGAGCGGCGGCGGCGGGGAAGGCCGGCGGCCGAAGTCGCCTCATCGGCTTCGACATGGGGGGCACCAGCACCGACGTCTCGCGCTACGACGACGGCTTCTCCTACGAGTACGAACTGGAGATCGCCGGTGCGCGCATCCAGACGCCGACCCTGGCCATCGAAACGGTGGCGGCGGGCGGAGGCTCCATCTGCGACTTCATGGATGGGGCGTTTCGCGTCGGTCCCGAGAGCGCCGGCGCCGATCCGGGACCGGCCTGCTATGGCCTGGGTGGACCGCTCACCATCACCGATGTCAATCTCCTGCTGGGCCGGCTGGCGCCGGATCGCTTTGGAATTCCGGTCCGGCAAGAGGCAGCCCAATGTCGCTGCCGAGAGCTTCTGACCGTCGCGTCGACGGCCGGTGCGGCGAGCCTCGGAGAAGAAACGATCCTGGCAGGCCTGCTCGACATCGCCAACCAGCGCATGGCCGAGGCGATTCGCCGCATCTCCGTGCGCGAGGGTTACGACCCGGCGGAGTACGCTCTCCTGGCATTCGGCGGTGCGGGCGGGCAACACGCCTGCGCGATCGCCGATCTGCTGGACATGGACACGGTCGTGGTGCCTCCCGACGCGGGGCTTCTCAGCGCCCTGGGACTGTCGGAGGCGTCCATCGAGCGCTTCCGGGAGACGCAATTGCTGCAAGGCCTGGCGGAGGCGCGCGACGAGCTCGAGCGACGATTTGCCGCGCTGGGAGAGGCCTGCATCGAGGCAGTGCTGTCGGAAGGCGTGGCGGCGGGCAGCGCCCGAGTGACGCGGCGGGCACTGCACATGCGCTTCCGCGGCCAGGATGCGACACTGGAGGTCGACTACACGGAGGCGGCCAAGGTCGAGCAAGCGTTTCTGGATCGGTATCGCCAGGTGTTCGGGCATGTGCCGGACGCGCGGGAGATCGAGGTCGTGTCGCTGCATGCGGTCGCCGCCTCGACGCCGCCGAGCCAGCGAGAGGCCGCGCCGATTGGCGCATTGCATGAGGCGATGCCGGTTGCCTCGCAGCGGGCCTACTTCCGCGGCGAGTGGATTGACGCACCGCTCTTCGACCGCGCCTCCCTCAGTCCGGGTGCGCGCTTTCACGGCCCGGCTGTCGTCTGTGAGGCGCACTCCACCACGGTGATCGAAGCCGGCTGGAGCGGCTCGATTGACGCGGCGGGTGCGATCGTGCTTAGAAAGCAGATTGGCGATGTCGCGCCCGAGGCAGACGCGCGTCAGCGCCCGGAAGCCGTCCAGGTCGAGCTGTTTGCCAGCCGTTTCCAGGCGATCGCCCGGGAGATGGGGGCGCAGCTCCAGCGGACGGCGGTGTCGACCAACGTCAAGGAGCGCCTCGACTTCTCCTGCGCCCTGCTGGATACCGAGGGACGCCTGGTGGTCAACGCTCCGCACATCCCCGTGCACCTGGGAGCCATGGGGATGTGCGTCCGCGCCGTGGCGGCGAAGCTCGACCTGCAGCCCGGCGATGTGGTGATCACCAATCACCCGGCGTTCGGCGGCTCGCACTTGCCTGACATCACGGTGGTCACGCCCGTCTTCACGGACGAAGGCAAGCTCGCAGGCTACGTCGCGAATCGCGCCCATCACGCCGAGATCGGCGGAGCCCGGCCCGGTTCCATGCCGCCCGATGCGACAACGCTGGCGGTGGAAGGCGTGGTCATCGAGCCGCAGTTGCTCGTCGAGCAGGGCGAACCACGCTGGCAGGCGCTGGAGGGCCTGCTCCGTTCCGGTCGCTTCCCCAGTCGCAACGTCAGCGACAATCTCGCGGATCTGCGGGCAGCGGTGGCGGCGAACGAGCGCGGTCGGACGGCCTTGCTCGACCTCGTCGCGCGCTTCGGATCGGACGCCGTCAGCCACTACATGGCCGCTCTGCAGCAGCAGGCGGAAAGGGCCATGCGTCGCGCCCTCGCGGCGCTCGACGACGGCGCCTACACCGCCAGAGAGTTGCTCGACGACGGCACGCCTATCGCGGTCCGCATCGAGATCACCGGCGATCGAGCGGTGATCGACTTTGCCGGCTCCGGCGGGCAGCACCCGGGGAACCTGAACGCCACGCCCGCCATCGTCACAAGCGCCCTGCTGTACGTACTGCGCGTGTTGATTGACGAACCCTTGCCGCTCAACGAAGGGCTGCTCGCGCCCGTCGAGGTGTCGATTCCCGGCGGGCTGCTCAATCCGGTCTTCCCGAGCGACCCGGCGCGCTGCCCGGCGGTGGTCGGCGGCAACGTCGAGACCAGCCAGCGAATCGTCGACACCCTGCTCAAAGCGCTGAAGCTACAGGCGGGTAGCCAGGGGACCATGAACAACCTGCTCTTCGGCACGGAATGCTTCGGCTACTACGAGACGATCGGCGGCGGCACGGGCGCCGGACCGACCTTCGCGGGGGCTTCCGCCGTGCACAGCCACATGACCAACACCCGTATCACCGACGTCGAAGTGATCGAACATCGCTACCCGGTGCGACTGGAGCGCTTCGAGATTCGTCGTGGCTCGGGCGGCAACGGCCAGCAGCGCGGCGGGGATGGCATCCGCCGTGTGTTGCGCTTCCTGGAGCCGATGCAAGTCTCTGTGCTCACGCAGCATCGCACCGTCGCGCCGTTCGGCCTGGCCGGTGGGGAGGATGGCGAGCCTGGCAGGCAACGTGTCGTTCGCGCGGACGGCACAGAGATCGTGCTCAAGTCGGTTGACGGCTGCGATGTGCAGGCGGGCGACCGACTCATCATGGAGACGCCGGGCGGTGGGGGGTACGGCGCAGTGCCCGCGACGTAGCGAGTAGTAAACGGTGGAATCAACTCCGAAGCGCAGCACCGGATACCGTTCTCGTTGCTGTCATCCCCGCGCAGGCGGGGATCCAATTCGACGGTGTTTCTGTCCCAGACGCCGTAGTGGATTCCCGCCTGCGCGGGAATGACGCTTGGGCAGTGTGTCGATGTCGGCGAAGTCGCGTCACACCACCGATGCGGCAATCGAGAGCGAGAACGCTCCTTCACGCTTGGGGTGCTTCTCCACACGGCGAATCGGCTCGCCCGGTTCGTGCGGCGGGAGGACGCGCCAGCCTTCTTCGCAAGCCTGCTGCAGGTAGCCGCGTTTGCTCTCTATGTTCGTGTAGGGCAGCACATCGTAGGCCATGTTGTAGGCCAGACCCACGTGGGCGGCGGTGGGCATGACGTCGCCGGCGAAAGCCACCACGCCTTGCTCATCCCGAAAGCGGATCATCTGCTGGCCCCAAGTGTGGCCGGGCATGGGACCGACCTGGATGCCGGGCAGCGGTTCGCACGCGCCGTCGAGGAGCACCATCCGATCCGTCAGCGGATCGAGATTTTCGCGAAGATAGGTCTTGGTCATAGTCGATTTGTTGGCAAGAGCGTCGTCCCACTCGATCTGCTGGGCGTAGACCTTGGCGTTGGGGAAGGTCGGGATCGACTCGTCGTTCTTGCCCAGGCGCGTAGCGCCGCCGGCGTGGTCGAAGTGCAGGTGCGTCAAGAGCACAGCGCTGATTTCGGCGGGATCGACGTCGATCTCTGCAAGCGCGTCGGTCAGGCACCGATCCTGCATGTCGAAGATCAGGCGATCCCTGGCAACCATCTTGTCGCCGTAGCCGGTCTCGATGATGATCTTCTCGCCGGTCTCGCTTTCCAGGAGCAGGCAGTTTGTCTGCAAGAGGATGCGGTTCTCATCGTCGGAGTCAGTGAGGTGCGACCAGAGGGGCTTGGGAATGATGCCGAACATGGCCCCGCCGTCCAGTCGAAAACGCCCTGCCCGCAGAAGCTGCCAGGAATAGAGAGACATAGTGGTCCCCGTCCTTCGTACTTACTTGCCCGCGGGGCTGGTGAGACGTTCCGGGTCTTCCAGCGTGCGGACGACCGTGTTGAGGAAACGTGCCGCCTCGGCGCCGTCGACCACGCGGTGATCGCAGCTGACGCTGAGCGGCATGGAGAGGCCGGCGTAGATGGAGCCGTCATCGCGCGCCATCACTTGGCGCTTGGCGCGACCGATCGCAATGATGCCGACTTCCGGATAGTTGATGATGGGCGTGGCGAACATGCCGCCGTAGCTGCCCACGTTGCTGATGGTGAAGGTGCCGCCCGTCAACTTCTCGCGCTCGATGGTGCGATTCTTGCAGGCGCCCGCCAGCTCCGCCACCTTGTCGCCCAGTTCGAGGATGGTCAAGCGATCGGCGTTGGCCAGCACCGGCACCATCAGGCCATGGTCGGTGTCGACGGCGCAGCCGAGATTGATGACGCCCTTGATGAGGATCTCGCTCTTCTCATCGTCAACGTTGGCGTTGATCGTTGGATGCTGCTTCAGACCATGACACACCGCTTGCATGATGAAGGGCAGGAAGCTGATCTTGCGGCCGGTCATGCCCGCGAGTTGGCGGCGCATCTGGTCCAGTCTGGTGACATCTGCCGCATCAACGCAGGTGAAATGCACGGCGGTGTGCACCGAGCGGCTGAGGGCCTCCGCAATCTTGCGACGCACGCCGCGGAAGGGGATTCGCTCGGCCACGCCGGAGGCGTCGACCGCAACCGCGGGGAACTGCACCGCGGCCGGAGCGAAGGCGGGGGCGGCGCCTGCAGGGCTGCCATCTGTTGTTGAGGCAGTGGGGGCAGCAGCGGGGGCGCCCGAACCGGCGACGGCACGAACGTCCTTTTCCATGACTCGGCCGCCGATCCCCGAGCCGGGCACCCGGTTGATATCGATGCCAAGGTCACGAGCCAGCCGGCGGACGGCGGGAGTCGCCAGGGCCTTGCCCTCGGCGGCGGTGGGCATGGCGGACAAGCTGCCCACCACGGAGCCGGCATCCTCTCGTTCTTCCTTGGGCTCGGCGACGGGGGCGGGCGGTGCGGTGGCCTTGGCGGGTTCCGCCGCAGCAGGAGTCGCCTCGCCGGCGCCACCCACGAAGGTCACCAGGGGCTGGCCCACGTTCAGCACCTCGCCTTCCTTGCCGTGCAGCGTCTGGATCGTGCCGGCCCGGGGGCTGGGGACCTCGGCGAGGGCCTTGTCGGTCTCCATCTCCGCCAGGACTTGCAATTCCTCGACGGTGTCGCCTTCCTTGACCTTCCAGGAGACGAGTTCCGCCTCGTGCACGCCTTCGCCAAGGTCGGGAAGGAAGAATACGTTGGGATCGCTCTTTGTCGTCGCCATGGAGGGCCTCGTTGTCAGGGACTCAGCCGCGTTCGGGCTGGAATTCTAGCAGAAATCTTGTCTGGGCCCGCCTGCCGCCGGGCCAGAGAAGATCAGTCAGCGGCGCACTCAGAACGCGCAGACATCGCGCACACCGGCAGCGATGCGGTCGGCGTCGACCAGGAACTCCAGTTCGAGCTTGTAATACGGCGTGACCACGTCGAAACCGGTCACCCGCTGCACCGGCGCTTCCAGGTGCAGGAAGCAGTGGTCTTGGATCTGGGCCGCGATCTCCGCGCCCATGCCTGCCGTCAGCGGCGCTTCGTGCACCACCACGCAGCGGCCCGTCTTCTTCACCGATTCAAACACCGTGTCGAGGTCGGGCGGGTAGATCGTCCGCAGGTCGATCAGTTCCGGCTCGATGTTCTCAGGAAGCTGGTCCATCGCCTCCAGGCACTGCATGACGCTGGCGCCCCAGGAGACGATCGTCACCGTGCTGCCTTCCTCGACCACCTTGGCCTTGCCGATGGGGATGGTGTACTCGTCCTCCGGCACTTCCTGCCGAAAGGCGCGGTAGATGCGCTTGGGCTCGAAGTAAATCACCGGATCGGGATCACGAATCGCCGAGATGAGCAGGCCCTTGGCGTCGTACGGCGTCGAGGGCATGACCACCTTCAGACCCGGCGTGTGGGCGTAGATGGCCTCCGGCGATTCGCCGTGCAGTTCCGGGGCGTGGATGCCGCCGCCCACCGGCACGCGGATAGTCAGTTGCAGCGGGTAGGCGCCGCGGGTGCGGGTGCGGGAGCGGGCCGCGTGCGACACGATCTGGTCGAAGGCCGGTCCCAGGAAGCCGCAGAACTGAATCTCGGGGACGGGCTTGAGTCCGGCCATGGCGAGGCCGAGCGAGGTGCCGATGATGCCGGACTCGGCGAGCGGCGTGTCGACGACGCGATTCTCGCCGAAGCGTTGCTGCAGGCCGTCGGTGACGCGGAAGACGCCGCCGTTCCTGCCCACGTCCTCGCCGAGCAGCAGCACGTCGGGATCCGCTTCCATTTCCTGGATCAAGGCCAGGTTGATTGCTTGCACGATGGTCAGGTTGGCCATGCTTCTCGTCGCCCTTTCTTCCGTTCACTCACCCATTCGCAATCGATCGGCTCTGTCGTTTCGGTCAGACCGTCTGCGGCGCCAGAATGTGCGTGCGGTCGTGTCCCAGGTAATGCGTCGTCCGGGTCTCACGCTGCTTGGCGAGTGACGGCGGCAACTCCGCGTAGACGTAGTCGAAGATGTCGCTCTTCTCCGGGTCCTCGATGTTCTCCGCTTTGTGCACCACGTCCATGACTTCCTCGTGCAGGCGCTTGTCCAGCGCTTCCTGCTTGCTCGCGTCCCAGGCCTTCTGCTTCTCCAGGTAGATCCGCAGGCGCGTGAGCGGGTCACGCTTCTGCCAAATCTCGAGCTCCGCGGGATCGCGGTAGCGGCGGGCGTCGTCGGCGGTCGTGTGATCGCCCATGCGGTAGGTCACCCCCTCGATGAAGGTGACCTCGTTGTTCTCCCGGGCCCGCTTCACGGCGTCACGCATGACCTTGACTACGGCGAAGATGTCGTTGCCGTCCACCTGCACGCAGTGGGCTCCATAGGCCAGACCGCGCTGGGCGATCGTCTCGCCGCCGGCGTTGCGGTCGCGGGGCGTGGAGATGGCCCAGCCGTTGTTCTGGCAAAAGAAGATGACCGGGAGCTTAAGGGTCGTGGCGAAGTTGAGCGCTTCGTGGCAGTCGCCTTCGCTGCTGCCGCCGTCACCGAAGAACGTGACCGCGACAGACCCCTCGTTGCGGTACTTGCCGGCCCAGGCCAGACCGGCGGCGTGCAGCATCTGCGTGCCGATGGGAATCGAGATGGGCGTCATGCGCAGGCCATCGGGGATCTGGTTGCCGCGTTCGTCGCCCATCCAGTGCAGCAGGATGTACTCGGGCGGCAGACCGCGCCAGAAGAGCCCCGGGTTCTCGCGGTAGGAGGTGACCAGCCAGTCCTTGTCCTCGAGGACGTAGGCGGCCCCGGTGGAGGTGGCTTCCTGTCCCCAAGTCTGGGGATAGGTACCCATGCGGCCACTGCGCTGCAGCTTGAAGGCGACCATGTCGAGTTCGCGGCAGAAGGCCATGTGCTCGTAGAGCTTGACCGCGTCATCGAGCGGGATCAGGTCCTTGCCCAGCTTCTGATCAAAGTTGCCGTCCTCGTCGAGAATGGAAACGGACTCGATCGTCGCGGAATACACGGTCTGGATCGGCATGAGCGGTTCCTTCACACGGGCAGACCGACAGCGAATGTCGGCTGCGGTGGTTTCGGGAAAGGCAGTAGGGCCCCGGATGACGCGCCCGGAAGGACGATCACCGGTCCTGTGGAAGGGTAGGCGAAACGCAGCCCCCAGACCAACCCGGCCGGCTCTCCAGGTGTGGGCGGTCTTATACCACAGGACGGAATCGGAGAAAGCTCTCGGCTATGGCTTGGGATAGCGGATCCAGCCCCCCGGGGGCGGTCCAAGCGCTACAGTCCGAAAGCCGACGCAGCGCCGGAGGGGGCGGTGCGTCGGCTTGATTTCATATCGATGCCGGGCGAACGGGCCTAGATGTCGCCGGCGGGGAAAGTCTGGGCGAGCTGTTGCAGGCGCTCGATGCGCCGCCGACAGAAGACGCGCGTCGCTTCCAAGTCGACCGAGCCCTTGGGGAAGCGGCGTTGTCGCTTGTAGTACTCCGCGACGTCGACCCACTTGGGATTCGCGTTCAGGCGGTAGCGTTCGCCGCCGAACACCTCGTAGAGTGGGAAGAGGCCGCTCTCCACCGCTATGCGCACGAGCTCGATCGAGTCGCCGGGCTCCGACTTCCAGCCGGTCGGGCAGGGCGAGTGGATCAGGAAGAAGCGGAAACCGTCGAGTTCCATGCCGATCTTCAGCTTGCGGGAGAAGTCCTCGGGATGGGCCAAGGACAAGGTGGCGGCGTAGGGGATCTTGTGGGCGGCCATGATCGCGATCATGTCCTTCTTGGTCTCTTGCTTGCCGCCGGGCGTGGTCGTCGTCTTGGCCCCGATGGGCGTGGCGCTGGAGCGCTGGCCGCCGGTGTTGCCGTAGATCTCGTTGTCGTAGCAGATGTAGATGATGTTCTCGTTGCGTTCGGCGGCGGCGGAGATGGTGGCCATGCCGATGTCGTAGGTGCCGCCGTCCCCGGCCCAGCAGATCACCTGGCCGTCTTCCTTGTTGATGTCGCGGACGGCGGCGACGCCGCTGGCGAAGGCCGCGACGCTGCCGAAGGTGGCGGCGATGGTGGGCACGCCGTAGCTGGTGGTGGGGTACCCGCCGGCGGTGACGATGCCGCAGCAGGCGGGGATGCACAGCGTGCACTTCTCTTTCGTCTCGGCCAGCACGCGGCCGAGGAAGGTCAGAGCGACGCTCATGCCGCAGCCACCGCAGTTGGTGTTGCCGGGGCGGAGCAGACACTCTTCGCTGCAGGCGATCTGGTTGGGATCCGGCTGTTTGGCGATGGTGGTCATGCGTCGATTCCTTTCCAGATGGGCTTCACTTCTTCGCTGCGTCCGACCAGATCGTCGATGCACTCTTCGACCATGCTGGGAACGACATCGCCGCCGCACATGCCGGTGAGGTAATCCTGGACCAGGAGATCGTCGCGGACTCCCTGAAGCGCGGACTTGAACTCGATCCAGAAGATCCCACCCACGCCGCCGGAATAGTTGCGATCCAACACGCCCACCTTCTTGGCGTTTCGGCAGGCCTCGATCATCGGCGTCCGCGGGTAGGGCCGCATCATGCGCTGGGTGATCAGACCGATCTTCTCGCCCTTGGCGCGGCGGGCCCTGATGACCTCCCGGGCGGTGGTGGCGATGGTGCCGGAGCAGACGAGCACCGTCTCCGCGTCTTCCGTGCCAAAGCTCTCGACCGCCGCCGGGGCTTCCCTGCCGAAGATCTTCCGAAACTCGGCGCGGCATTCTTCCAGGACGGCGGGGACGCGCTCCATGGCTTCCTGGGTTTCCAGGCGTTGCGACATGGTTTCCCGCGGCCAGGCCAGGCCGCCGATCGTGACCGGATGCTCGTGCTGCATGCGGTGGGGCAGGTCGAGGTTGGGCAGGAAGGCGTCGACCTTGTCCTGCTCCGGCAGATCCGTCTCCTGCTGGGTGTGGGAGACAATGAAGGCGTCCATGCTCACCAGCATGGGCAGGAGAATGCGATGGTCCTCCGCCAGGCGGAACGCGACCAGGAGAGAATCAACGACCTCCTGGTTGTTCTCGCAATAGAACTGGATCCAGGAGCCGTCGCGCAGGCAGAGCGTGTCCGTCTGATCCGCCCAGATGTTCCAGGGCGGACCCAGGGTGCGATTCACCGTCGCCATGACGATCGGCAAGCGATACCAGCCGGCGACCAGGATGTTCTCGAACATGTAGGCCAGGCCGTTGCTGGAACTGGCGGTGAAGGCGCGGGCCCCGGCGAGAGAAGCGCCGAGCGTGACGCCCATGGCGCTGTGCTCGCTTTCCACCGGCACGACGCTGCCCTTGCTGAAGGGAAACTTGGCGACGTATTCGACGATCTCGGTCTGCGGCGTGATGGGATAGATGCCGCACGCCACGCCCTTGGCGTCACGGTTGGCCTCTCCCGCGAGGGACAAAGCATGGCCCGCCGCATGGTTGCCGGTAACGATCTGTAAACCCATTGCGCGCTCCTCTTGGGCTTGACGCCGTCTTAGAGCTGGCTCATGAAAATAACATTGCGCGGGCATTCCGCGGCGCAGACGCCGCAACCCTTGCAATAGGAGTAGTCAAAGTGGAAGTCGTGGCCCACCCGGGTCAAGACGCCCTCGGGGCAGAAGGTCACGCAGCGATCGCAATCGTTGCAGACGCCGCAACTCAAGCAGCGCTCCGCCTCGCAGGGATCGGCCAGGCCGGCGTGAATCTCCTCGAAGGAGTGGATGCGCTCCTCCGGATCGATGGCGGCGCCGGCGTGGCGATTCTGCCTCTCGAAGAGATGCATCTTCATCGCCGAAGCGCCGATGACCTCCTCTTCGCAGTGCGGCTCGGGCAGCAACTGCTCACCGGTAAACGTCTGGTGTATGTGGAAGGCGGCCCGCCGGCCGTTGCCGATGGCGGCGGTGACGGTGCCGTCGTTCGTCGCCAGGTCGCCCACCGCGAAGACCGGCTTCTCCAGGACTCCCAGTAACACCTTCCCTTCCCGCACTTCCGTGCCCTCCGGGAACACCGACAAATCGGGTGACTGGCCCAGGGCCAGGATCACGCGATCGCAGGCGATGTCGTAGTCGCTGTCGGCGATCTCCACGGGGCGCCGCCGGCCCGACTCATCGGGCTCACCCAGTTCCATGCGGCGGCAGGTGAGTTGGTAGTTGTTGCCGTTGCGGCTGACCTTCGTGGGCGAGGTGAGGTACTCGATCAGCAGCCCTTCCTCGATGCCTTCGTCGATTTCCTCAGCGATGGCGGGCATCTCGTCACGGGTGCGGCGGTAGACGACCTGCACGCTCTTGGCGCCGAGGCGCAGGGCGGTGCGGGCCGCATCGAAGGCCGTGTTGCCGCCGCCCACGACGACGACGTCCTCGTCGTCAACGCGGATCTCGCCGACATTGGCCCGATCGAGGAAGTCGATGCCTTGCACGATGGCCTTGTCGTCCGTGCCCAGCTTCAGGGCCCGCATCTCCTGCAGGCCGGTGGCGACCAGCAGGGCGTCGTGCTCTTGAGCAAGCTCGAGCAGCTTCTCCTTCTGCACGCGCGTGTTCGTCTTGGCGGTGACGCCCAGGCCGAGGATCTGGTCGATCTCGCGATCGATCACCTCGCGGGGCAGTCGGTAGGCGGGGATGCCGGTTCGCAGCAGGCCGCCAAGCTCCGGTCCCGCCTCGTAGACGGTGACGTTGTAGCCCAGCAGGCCCAGTTGGTAGGCGGCCGACATGCCGCCAGGGCCCGAGCCGATCACGCCGATGGTTTCGCAGCGCTTGGCCAAGGGCCGGGGCACATGCCGGCCATGCTCGGAGGCGTAGCGCTCGAGGTCGCGCACATTGACGCCTTCGTCAAGCTGGATGCGGTTGCAGGCGTCCATGCAGGGGGCCGGACAGACGCGACCGCAGACGCCGGGGAAGGGTGTGGTCTGATGCAAGATGCGCAGCGCCTCGTCGGGTTGATTCCGCGCCAAGGCCTGCAGGAAGCCCTGCACATCGTTGCCGGCGGGGCAGACGTGGTTGCAGGGCGGGATGGACTCCTGGCGATCCGGCTGCATCGAGGCCCACTGGCCGGTCTTGATGGCCGGGAAGCGATCGGCGCCCGTACCGGTGAGGCCGGGCACGCGAGCCGTCGGCAGGAGGGGCTTCTCGACGGTGCCGTCCTGAACATCTTCGAAGAGTTGCACTTCCTCGAAGGCCTCTTCGCAGGCCGTGAGGTTGCCGCCGACGAAACCCATGTGCTCCAGGGCTGCCTTGGCCTCCTCGAAGCTCTGCCCGAGTATGCGCGCGGTAGCGCCGAGCAGGCCGGTGTTGACGATGGGCACCGAGCGCGTGCCGAGCTTGTTCTTGATGGCGATCGATCGGGCATCGATGACGGCGATGCGATAGCCGGGGAACTGCTCGATGAAGGACTGGAGGGGCTCGGGGGTGTTAATGAGAATCCAGCCGCCCAGCTTGAGGCCTGACATGATGGCGGGCGAGATCAGCGTCGGGTCGAGGACGATGACGTGATCGGGCTCGTAGACCTGGTTGCGGTTGGCGATGGGCTTGTCGTCGTAGCGGCAAAAGGCCTGCAGCGGGGCGCCACTGCGCTCGGCAGCGTAGATGCCGAAGGCCTGCACGGAGTCGCCGAGCAGGAAGCGCATGGTGCCGATGAGCTTAGCGAGGGTCACGCCGCCTTGTCCGCCGCGTCCGTGGATACGGATTTCTATCATTGAACACCTCTTTCAGGCGAAGATCGCCCCCCCAAACGGGGCAGCAATTCGCTGGTGTGTTGGCGCTCCACACCCTCGGTCTGGAGGGCGACTTCCATCTCGCATTTTAGCGGCTTGGCCCCTTCGTAGGGGCGACTCCAGGTGCCTCAGGCAGAGATGAGAACCAGTCTCGATTGGCCCATTCCGGACCTCCTCACGCCCCCTCGGAGGCGAAGAAAAGCCGCAGGCGCTCGCCACCTGCGGGAACCCCATCCAAGTCGCGTTTCGCATCGCACTCGCGCCGGGGCCCACCGCCACCGGCGCTGCCGGTTTTCCCTCGCCTCTACAACTCCCAGTTGTCCTGCCCAAACAGACTGCCGGCCCCGAATTGCCGAATGCCGTCCTGCTTGAGTTCCCGTCCCTCGCCCTTGGCGTTGGGGGAGGACTCGGGGATGGCGAAGTCGCTGTTGGGCAGGGTGTCGATCCAGCCCAGGGCCGCCTCCGCCGCGTCTTTAAGCGTGGCGTCGGAGTTGTCGCGCAGGCCTCGGATGTTCTGGCGGAACTGCTGGTAGGCGAGGTTGCAGAAGTGGGTGCCCACCTTCATCTCGTACTCCAGATCCGCGCCGGCGGTTTCGCCGCGCAACGTCTGGTCCAGCTTGGAGAGCACGCAGGCGGTGGCGTGCGTCCAGGTGAGGGCCCAGGAGATGCGGGCCTGCACCGTTTGCCGCTCGAAGAGGTACTCATCGTGTTCCTTGAACATGAGCCGAATCCAGTGGCTGACGTCGCGGATCATGGTGCCCAGCCGATCCGCCTGGGCGGCGAGATTCGGGTGTACGCGGGTGATGGAAGGCGCGGGGCGCTTGAAGCCCATGAAGAGTTCGGCGCCGAGTTGCATGCCGAAGCCGATGTGCTTGAAGGGGTGCTCCTTGACGCCCATCATCTGCATACCCATATCCTTGCTGCCGTAGCTGAAGATGAAGGGGTGCATGACGTCGTTGGAGCCTTCCACGATGGTGTAGATGCGGGCGTCGCGGTGGATGCGCTCCAGGCCGTTCTCCACCATGCAGGCCTCGCCGCCCATGCAGACGACGGCGTCGTTGACGACGTCCCAGCCTAACTCGGAGCAGAAGACCTTGGCCATCGCCGTTTCCAGCATGATGTCCTCGTCATGGCGATCGAGCATGCCGGTCGTCATGTAGAGCATGGCGTCCATGGCGTAGATGTAGGCGTGCATGCGGGCCAGTCGTTCGCGGACAATCTCGAAGTCGCTGAGCGGGCGCTTGAACTGGTAGCGTGTCTGCGTCCACTTGGTCGCCTGCTTCATGGCGGTCTTGGCGGCCCCCCAGCATGCCGGCGGCGAGGGTGCAGCGGCCGTAGTTCAGGCAGGAGAGCGCCAGGGCCAGGCCCTTGCCCTCCTTGTGCAGGAGATTTTCCCGGGGCACCTTGACGTTGGTGAAGCGGATGCGCGCTTGCCAGGTGCCGCGAATGGCGCTCTTGCTGCGGTTGCGGCTGAAGATCTCCACGCCCTCCATGTCGGGCGTGACGATGAGGGCGGTGACGCGATCGGATTCCTTGCCGGTCTTCTTGTTCGTGATCTTCTGCTTGCCCATGACGGTGAAGAGGCCGGAGATGGCGCCGCTCGTCGCCCACTTCTTCTCACCGTTGAGGATGTAGTGCGAACCGTCCTCCGAGACTTCGATGCGCGTGTCTTGGCCGCCGGCGTCGCAGCCGACGTTGGGCTCGCTGAGGCAGAAGGCGCTCAGGGTGTCGTTGGCCAGTTGCGGCAGGTATTTCGCCTTCTGTTCGTCCGTGCCGAAGAGCATGACCGCTTTGCAGCCGATCGACTGATGGGCGGAGACGACGACGGCGGTGGAGCCGTCCGACTCGCCGATGCGTTCGAGGATCTTGTTGTAGCTGGTGATGCCCAGATTGGCGCCGCCGTGCTCCTTGGGGATGGTCATGCCCAGGGCGCCGACCTGGAAGAGACGGTCGATCACCCACTTGGGGATGGTCTCCTCCTGATCGATGGTGGTGGTCGGGTGCTCCTCGCGCATGTACTTGTCGAGGTCGGCGTACATGGCGTCGAAACGGGCGACCTCCTCCGCGTCGCGCTGCGGATAGGGGAAAAGCAGGTCCTCGCGCACCCGGCCCCAGCAGTAGTTCTTGACCGAGCCGAGCGTGCTGGGATCCGGGCCGAGCATCTCCTCCGCCTCACGGATTTGCTTCTTGTCGCGATCCGAGAGCTTCGTCATCTTGGAAGCGATCGATTCCTGGTCGGTGGTCATGGCTGGTCTTCCTTGCTTCGTGATGGCGGCAGGCTTCGGGTTGCTGCTGCACGGATGCCGCCTGGCGTTTCTTGTGATGTCGTGAGGCCGGGGTTTCGCAGAAGAAGCGGTCCGGTCTATTTGCCCTTGTTGAAGAAGGCCTCCAGGCGCTCTCGAGCCGCAGGCTTGTTGCGCAGCTCGATGAGGGAGGCTCGCTCGGAGTCAATGGCCGGTTCGAAACCCTGGTCGAGTCCGGCCCGGACGGCGTGGGCCACCGCCGCCCCGGAGTCGGTTTCGCTGACCTTGGCCTCGACCGTTTCGAGGGCGGCGCGAACTGCCGATGTGCCGTACCAGGAAAGGCAACGAGGGGTCTTGTGCTCGAGGCGCTGAGAGATCACCGCCATCGCCCCGGCCCCGGCCAGCCACTTCTTGCAGGCGGGCTCGAGTTCGTCGGGATCGTCGACCACCTGGTCGAAGAGCCCCGCGGCTTCGGCGTCATCGAACTTCATGGGACGTCCCGCCGCGGTTTGCTCAATGGCGTTGGCGGGATCGATGCGGGCGGGGAGGAGCTGCGTCCCGCCCCAGCCGGGACAGATGGCCAGACCCGCTTCGGGCAAGCCGACCGGGTAGGGCTTCTCCTTGCGCAAGCCGATGAGGCCGTCGCAGTGCATGGCGATCTCGAGTCCCCCGCCCAAGGCGGCGCCGTCGATGGCGGCGACCGTGGGGTAGGGCAGCCGCGCCAGGCGCGCGAAGGTGTCGCTGCCGCGCTTCAGGTACACATCAAGGTCGGCGTCGTTGAGCCCGTCAATTTCTTTCAGATTCGCACCCGCCACAAAGACACGTGTGCAGGCGGAAGCGAGGATCAGTCCTTTGATGTTCCCCATCGACTCAAGATGATCGAGCGTGGCCTCGAGCCAACCGATGAGTTTGCCCGACAGCACCAGCGCCGGCGCCCCCGGATCCTCCATCCGCATCGTTGCAAAACCTTCATCGTCGCGGATCAGGTCGAACTTTCCATCTTGCATCCCGGAGTCTCCGTTCCGTTCCCTTTCGTCCAAGCATGGCACAAGTTGAGCGCGACACAAGGCGCAACCTGTGACTCGCGAACAGGGCGAGTCCCACGTCGGCTCACCGCCGTCCCGGGTGGCGAAGCCAACTCCCGCTGCACGGGCACTATACCAGCATCTTTATCGGCGAACGCGCCGCCGTCAGCCACTCAATCGCCTAAACAGGGTGGTAGAGAATTGACGCCGCCAGCCGGTCGATGGCAGGGTGATCGGCGGCTAGCGCCCCAAAACGGCGCGCAATCGCGCTTGCGCTTCGGCACTTTGAATGACCCGGGCGGAAATCTCCGCTCCGCGCTGCGCCACCGCCGCATCGAGCGAGCCGTCCAACTCGTTCATCCAGGCCTTGGTCTCGCGCAGTGCGCCCAGCCCCGCCGCACACACTTCATCGGCGAGCTCCCGCACCTCGGCATCCAGATCGTCCACCGCCGCAACGACGTGGCTGGCCAGGCCGATCTCGTGCGCTTCCGTGCCGGAGAGCAGGTTGCCGCGCAGCAAGAGGGCCCGGGTGGGACCGGCCCCGATCTTGCGGATGAGCCAGGGGGCCACGACGCCGGGGCTCACCCCCAGGTTGACCTCGGGGTAGCCCAGCTTGGCCTCCCGGTGCGTGACCAGGAAGTCGCACACCGTGGCCAGCCCGCAGCCGCCCCCGATCGCCGCCTTTTGCACCCGGGCGATGGTGACCATCGGCAGCCGGCGCAGCTTCATGAGCGCGCCGGCGAGGTCGTGCAGAAGGCCGCCCATCGCCTTGGGATCGCTCTGCACCGCCTTGAGGTCCATCCCCGCGCAGAAGGCTCGCCCTTCGCCCTCGACGAGGCAGACGTAGCCTTCAGCCCAGTCGCTGAGTTCATCGAGGGCTCGATCAAACTGCTCGACGAGTTCGATGCTCAGGGCGTTGCGTGCCTCGGGGCGCTGGAGCCGCAGCCGCGCCACTTTGTCCTGCTTGCTGAGCTCTACCAACTGCGTCATCTCGAATCTCCCGTTAGCCGCGACTGTTTGCTTCGGCGCCCCAGGCGCGTTCCAGCCGCCGGCGCAGTTCAGCGTCGCGCGCGAGCTTCAGCGAGGCGTTCAGGCCGCCGTCGATCAGATCGTCGCGCCTGGAGCCGTCCAGTTCGTTGAGCCAGGCCTTGGTCTCGCGCAGGGCCCCGGGCGGTTTCGCCGCCAATTCCGCCGCGATCCGCTTGGCGCTGTCCAGGACCTGCTCCGGCCGCTCGCAGCACTCCACCGCGAGGCCGATCCGTTTGGCTTCCTCGCCGTCGATGCTGCGCGTGTCGAGTTGGCGCTGGCGGGCCTGGGCGTCGCCGACGATGGTGCGGAAGAAGGCCGCCGTCACCGCGGGACTGATGCCGATCCGCAGGGCCGGGTACCCCAGCTTGGCGTCTTGGTCCGTGACCACGAAGTCACAGCCGCCAAGCAGAGCGCAGCCGCCGGCGACCGCCGCTCCCTGTGCCGCCGCCACCACCGGCACAGGCAACCGCCGCAGCGTCCGCGTCGCCAGGGCGAGACCTCGCAGCATCCCCTCCATCGCGTCTTCATCTTCCGCGCAGGAACGCAGATCAAACCCGGCACAGAAGACCTTGCCCGCGCCCGCCAGAATCACGACTCGGCAGCGCTCGCCCAGCCGTTCCGCTTCGACCGCGAGGCGCTGCATCATGTTCGGCGTGAGAGCGTTGCGCGCCTGGGGCCGATTCAGCGTCAGCACGCCGACCTGTTCCTCCGTCGTCGCCAGGATATGCGGGTCGGCTAGCGGCGGCATGAAGGCGCGATCTCGCGAGCCAGGGCCGCGGCTTCTTCCAGGACGCCCAGGTCGACGTTCGTCTCCAGGCCGGCGTCAGTGACGGTCTGGACGAGGGCAGCCGTGTCGATGTTGCCCGGCGCTCCGGGGGCGAAGGGGCAGCCGCCCAGCCCGGCGACCGAGCCGTCGAAGGAGCGCACGCCATGCTCCAGGCAAGCCCGCACGCACTCGCAGGCCTGGCCCCTGGTGTCGTGCAGGTGAATGGTGAGCCGCATGTTGATGCCGACGAACTCCAGCAGCCGGTCCATCAGCTCCGGCGAGGCGGCCCCGATGGTGTCACCCAAGTCGATCTCGTCAACGCCGAGGTTGCGCAGCTCCGTGACGACCTGGGCCACCTGCTCCGGATCGGTGTCGCCGTCGTAGGGACACTTGATGACGCAGGAGACGTAGGCTCGCACCTTGAGCTGCTGGAACTGGGCTTCCTCCACAACTTCAGCAACGCGCTCGAGCGAACGCCTGATGTCGGTGTTGAGGTTCTTCTTACTGAAGCCCTCGGAGGCGGAGGTGAAGACCGCGATCTTGTCGGTCTTGGCGGCGATGGCCCCGGCTAAGCCCTCCGTGTTGGGCACCAGGGCCGAGTAGACGACGCCGCTGCTCCGGGTGATGTCGCGAAAGACCTCGGCGGCGTCGCCGAGCTGCGGCACCCATCTCTTGCTGACGAAGCTGGAGACCTCGATCTCATCCACGCCGGTACGCGAGAGCGCATCGACGAGGCGGACCTTGTCCGCAGTGGCGATGATGTCCTTCTCATTCTGCAAACCGTCGCGCGGCCCCACCTCGGTGATCCGTACGCGCGTGGCCTCGTCCAATGCCGACTCGATCACGTCTGCAAAACCCCTGTTCTGAAAGGTGTGTCCTTGGGAAACTGGTGAGTCATGCTCAGGGCTGCTATCAGTTCCTTGCGGGTTTCGTGCGGCTGGATGATCCGATCGACCCAGCCGCGCGCCGCCGCGTGCCGTATGTCCGCCTGTTCAGTGTAGGAATCGTGGACGGCCTTGAGAATGGCCTGACGTTCATCTTCGTCGATCTCTTCGCCTCGGCGCTCGCGGCTCTTGGCCTCGATCAGGGCCAGGGTGCCCGTCGCCTGGTTGGCCCCCATGACGGCGCACCTGCTCATGGGCCAGGCCAGGGAGAGGAAGGGATCAAAGGCCCGGCCGCACATGGCGTAGTTGCCCGCCCCGTAACTCCCGCCGACGAAGAGGGCAATCTTGGGCACCACGCTATTCGCCAGAGCGTTCACCATCTTGGCCCCGGCTCGGATGATGCCGTGGTTCTCGCTGTCCTTGCCCACCATGAAGCCGGAGGTGTCGTGCACGAAGAGGAGCGGCAACCGCTTCTGGTTGCAGTCCATGATGAAGCGGGCCGCCTTGTTCGCCGAGTCGTGGTAGATCACCCCGCCCATCTGCAGGGCCCCCTCGCCCGGCTTGCAGAGCTGCTTCTGGTTGGCCACGATGCCGCAGGGATGCCCGCCCACCCGCGCGTAGGCGCAGATCACCGTCTGGCCGTAGTCCGCTTTGTATTCATCGAAGCAAGCGATGGCGTCCGGCGACTCCGACGACTCGGCATCGACGAAACAGTGCAGCAAGTCCCGCATGTCGTACTGCGTGCCCGGCTCGCTCTGGAAGATCGTGTACACCTCATCGGGATCGCGGGCCGGGTCGACCGGCTGGTAGGGTGGGGCGGGCGCTATCGCCGTCGCCTGGTTCGCCTCCATCAGGGCCCGGATGCGTTTCAGGCAGGATTCATCGTCCGGCTCCTGGTAGTCGATCGTGCCGGAGATCGTGGCATGCATCTTCGCCCCGCCCAGTTCCTCATCCGTCACCACCTGCCCGATCGCCGCCTTCACCAGGGCGGGGCCGGCGAGGTACAGGCCCGAACCCTCCGTCATCAGGATCGAATCGCAGAGCACCGGCAGGTAGCCGCCGCCCGCCACGCAGTAGCCCATGATGGCGGCGATCTGGGGGATGCCCGCCGCTGAGAAGACGGCGTTGTTGCGGAAGATACGGCCAAAGTCGTCCGTGTCGGGAAAGACGTCCTCTTGCAGCGGCAGAAACACGCCCGCCGAGTCAACCAAATAGATGAGCGGCAGGCGCGCCATTTCGGCGATGCGCTGGGCCCGGATGATCTTTTTGCAGGTCATGGGGAAGAAGGCGCCGGCCTTCACCGTGGCGTCGTTGGCGATGATCATGGTCAGTCGGCCTTCAACCGCGCCGACGCCCGTGACCACGCCGGCGCCCGGAGCGCCGCCGTACTTGCTGTACATCCCCTGCCCCGCCCACAGGCCGAACTCGACAAACGCCTTGGGGTCATCGACGAGACCTTCCAGGCGCTCACGCGCGGTGAGCCGTCCCTTGGCGTGCTGGCGCTCGATGGCCTTGAGACCGCCCCCGAGTCGCAGGGTCTTCTCGGTTTGCTGGTAGTCCTCGTTCAGCTCGCGATAGGGATTGATACTCAAAGACGCCGTCGGCTCCGCCATCAAGGGACCTCTCTTCCTCGGCTCATCGTCCGGCCGCTGGGGCCGGATCCTCTCCAGGAGGATAGCACGATTCCGCCCCCCGGACGCCCGTCGAGCTTGCCGCCACGGAGCCGCGTATCGGGTATCCTGGGGCCGGTTCATTGGCCTCACGGGGATCTAGGAGCACCTCACCATGACACACCGCGTCACCCGCCGAACCTTCGTGAAGACGGCCGCCGTCGCCGGTCTCGCCACGCCCTACGCCGCCGTCAACCGCGTCCGGGCCCAATCCGCGAGCGAGAAGCTCAACATCGCCTTCGTGGGAGTGGGGGGGGATCGCCGGCTCTCATACGAGTTTCGCCTTCGACGCCGGGGCCGCCTGCACCTGCTACTGCGAGGTCGACGAGCGCCGCATGGGCAACGCCGCCTCCCGCTGGCCCGAGGCCAAGGCCTACACCGACTACCGCGAGATGTTCGACAAGCACCACCAGGAGATCGACGCGGTGATGATCGGCGTGCCCGATCACCATCACTTCCCCGCCACCATGATCGCCATGCAGTTGGGCAAACCCTGCTACACGCAAAAGCCCCTGACTCACACGCCCTGGGAAGCTCGCCAGCTCACCCTTGCCGCCAAGAAGTACAAGCTCGCCACCCAGATGGGCAACCAGGGTCACGCCGGCGAAGGCATCCGCATCATCTACGAGTGGATCCGCTCCGGGGTGCTCGGCGACATCTCCGAGGTCCACACCTGGACCAACCGCCCCATCTGGCCGCAGGGCATCGGCCGGCCCGAGGGTGAAGACAAGATCCCCGCCCAGCTCGATTGGGACAAGTGGATCGGCCCCGCCCCCCGAGCGGCCGTTCAAGGAGGGCGTCTACCACGCCTTCAACTGGCGCGGCTGGCTGGACTTCGGCACCGGCGCCCTGGGCGACATGGCCTGCCACACCATGGACTCCATGTTCCTCGCCCTGGAGCCCGGCTACCCGACCGCCGTCGAGCCCATCGCCATGACCCACCTCAACAGCGAGACCTACCCCAGCGCGGAAGCCGTCAAGTGGGAGTTCCCCCGCCGCGGCAGAAGGCCCGCCTTCGTCGCCTACTGGTACGACGGCAACCTCCGCCCGCCCAAGCCGGAGGTCATGCCCTTCAACGACCCCATGCCCAACACCGGCAACCTCTTCATCGGCAGCAAGGGCGTCATGATCGTCTCCGGCGACTACGGCAACCAGCCCCGCGTCATCCTGAGCGACGGCTCCACCCCCGAAGCCCCGCCCAAGCTGCTCGACCGCTCACCCGGTCACATGCAGGAGTGGTTCATGGCTTGCCGCGGCGAGAAGCCCTGGAACTACCCCGGCTCCAACTTCACCTACGCCGTCCCATTCGATCCGCTGGTTGACGCGCAGGGCGACGTTGCCGAGGAGGACCGTCTCCGTCAATGGGGCGGCGACAAGCTGGAAGTGACCAACCTGCCGGAAGCGAATCGTTACGTGACCAAGGAATACCGCGAAGGCTGGCGCTACACGCTGTAACGCCACCTCACAACAGTGGGGCGGGCGTCCCGCCCGCCGACCGAGCCTTCTCGACACTGGACTTGGCAGGCAGAGACGCCTGCTCCACCGAGACGATCGCCCACAGTGGGGCAGGCCTCTGTGCCTGCCAGCGCGGCGCGGACCGCCGCGACGGATGGACCGATTGCGCGGTCTGGGACTCGACTTCCGCAGAGCGGCGCTGCGTCGTCGCTCCTCCATGCCCCGGCGGTCATGTTTGGCACCATGCGCCCCACCAAGGTTCGCCATTCGCAGCGAACGGCGAGAATCTGATTGCTGCACCGCCGGGTCCGGATAAGATTGGCGCAGCGGGTCGGGGTGGCCCCGGCCCATGAGTTGGGTGGCATGGGTGTGCGGCAGTGATCGTGCTGATCCGAAGGCCGATTCTGTCGGAACGCCAGACGGACTGTGGAGGTGCATCATGCAGGTGAGGAACCAGCGGCGCGCGTGGTTGGTCTTGACGGCGGTCGCCACTGGGATGGCGGTGCCACCGGCGTTCGCCCAGGAGCCACGTCCGCCAGAACAGGCGACGGCGTCGGAGCGGGACCAGGAAGCGGAGAAGCTCAATCTCCTCGGACTCAGCGAGACCGCTCGGGCGGCATACGAGCGTCTACAATCGCAGGCAACGGAAGGCCCCTGGAAAGTCACATGGAGCGCGCCGCTCAAGTTGGTTTCTCGGCTTAAGGACAGCGCCGGCCCGGCCTACCCAGGGTCGTCCACCGAGGCGGCGGAGGCGTTCGTGTGGGACTTCGCGTCACTCTTCGGCGTGGATCAGGAAGGGGCGGGCTTGCGTCATGTGAGCACGCAGCCGTACGCCAGAAAGGGTGAGGCGTCTGGGACCGTGGTGAAGTTCGAACAGCTTTGGCACGACCTTCCCGTCGTTGAGGCGCGGATGCGCCTCACACTTGATCAAGACAATCGCGTGGTCGAATGCGAAAGTTCCTTCTGGCCCGTGCGCGAGGTGAAACCGACGCCGTGTCTGAGCGCTTCCGAGGCGCTTGTGATCATCCACGAGGTACACGGCAGCAGCCCCGGCTGGCCCTGGCGCGAGCCGACGTTGGCGGTGCTGACGCAAGGCCACGGCCGTCTCGTGTATCTCGTCGCCCGCAGCCATGAGGACGATGAGAAGGCCTTGCCCTGGCAGTACGCTCTCGACGCCCACACGGGTGAAGTAGCCTATCGGCGGGAGATCACGCTGCGGCGCGCGGGCAAGACGCCGCGAAACCTCTCCGACGCCCACTTGCTTGGGGAGCAGTCGAAGCGGACCAGAAAACCGAGCGCCTCGCAGGTGAACGAGTCGGTGCGGGGAGCCTACGAACGCTTGCTGAGCGACACAGTGAGTGGCCGCTGGCGCACGGAATGTAACGCCGAGACGGGGCTACCGTACAGAATGAGCGGCGGTGAGAGCAAAGCGTATTCCGGTTCATCGGAAGAAGTGGCGCGAGCCTTCCTGGAGGAATACGCACCTCTGTTCGCGCTCGACAATCAGGACGTGTCACTTGAACTCATTCGTACACATCACGCTGGTCGCCGCGGAGAGTTCCTGACGTTCAGTACCCACTGGCGCGATCTGCTCGTCGCTGAGGCGGAAGTGAATGTGGGAGTGACTCCGCAGCGCAGGGTGTATCGCGTCGATTCCCCAGCGCATCGCATCAGCGACGTTGACACTGAGCCGACGCTCACCGGCGAGGATGCTCTGGCCATTGTCGGCGCGCTTCACGGTCCAAGCCCGCGTTGGCCTTGGCGGGCACCGACGCTCGCCGTATACCCGTCTGGTGGGGGGACGTTGGTCTATCTGGTCCATCGATCCCCCGAGAGCAGTATCTCCGAGAGTCTACCTTGGGAATACGCGATTGATGCTCAGACAGGCGAGATCGTCCGTGCCCGCGATGTGATGGCCCACGACGATCGCTATATTCCCGAAGCGCCCACCGATGGTGATGCCGATCACCAGATGCCGCAAGGATGTCGCAACGGCGACCCTTGCGCTCGCGAGTGGGTTCTGCATGGCCCCGCTGGTGAGCATCAGAAAGCGAACCTGGTACGTTTTCCTCGTCCTGGGACCACCTGCGCACCTCCGCGACACCTGCGATGCTCCCGCCACGGCGCTCAGCCGTGCGCCAGGAACGCCTCCGCCTCGATCTCCACGGACCGCAGCGTCAGGCGAATGTCGAGCAGGAATGAGCCGACGCCGGCGATCAGGCTCACCAGGGCTGCCACGAAGACCAGCATCGACACCAGCGCCAGGTCCAGCTTGAAGATCAGCGAGGCGAAGAGGATCAGCATCAGCAGGCTCACCAGGAAGATGCCGATGCCGATGCACTGGATCGCTCGCTTGAGCAGCAGGCAGCGCCGGTGCAGGATGTCGATCTGTCGTTTGTGGCTGCGCCGCTCCGCTTCCGACTCGCCGGCGGTCAGGTGGGCCAGCTCGCGAATGCGGTCGATCGGCCTCGCCAGGCGATTCGTCATGGAGAGCAGGAGCAAGCCGAAGGCGGAAATCAGCACGCAGGGGGCGATCGAGGCGTTGAGCACCTGGACGAGATGATCCATCGCGTGATCCTCACGTGAACAGCCCCGGACCGGGCCGGGGCTTGGGGGATGATCCGTTGTCAGAAGCGCGACCGGCGGTCGCGGCTTTGTTCTCCGAGTCCCAGTAGTGACTTGGGTGCGGGGATCGGTGATTCGCACCAATCCGCACTGGTTGGCACAGCAACCAGTGGCACCCAGCCGAACAATCCAGTCGGCACTGGTTGGCACAGCAACCAGTGGCACCCGAATGGCGACTGGGATGCGCCTTAGTGGGCCGGGGTGATCCAGGTCTGCTTGAACTCGCCCATGGCCTTCTTCAGCTTCGCGCGCATGTCGTCGGTCAGCTCAGGCGTCTCGTTGAGCTCGTCCCAGACCTGCTTGCCCGGGCCTTGCATGTACTCGAGCAACGCCTTCTCGAAGTCGAGCACATGCTCGGGCTTCACATCGTCGAGGAAGCCCTGGGCTCCGCAGAAGATCGAGATGATCTGGTCGGCGACGAGGTAGGGGACGTACTGCGGCTGCAGGAGCAACTGCACCATGCGCTCGCCGCGGTCGAGCTGGGCTTGCGTCGCCTTGTCGAGTTCCGTGCCGAGTTGGGCGAAGGCTTCCAGCTCGCGGTAGGCGGCGAGGTCGAGTCGCAAGGTGCCGGCGATCTGCTTCATGCCCTTCACCTGGGCGTTGCTGCCCACGCGCGACACCGAGATGCCCACGTTCACCGCGGGGGCGGATGCCGGCGAAGAAGAGGTCGGGCTCCAGGTAGATCTGGCCGTCCGTGATGGAGATGACGTTGGTGGGGATGTAGGCGGAGACGTCGCCTTCCTGCGTCTCGATGATGGGCAGAGCCGTCAGCGAGCCGCCGCCGTGCTCATCGGAGAGCTTGGTGGCGCGCTCCAGCAAGCGGGAGTGCAGGTAGAAGACATCGCCGGGATAGGCCTCACGGCCGGGCGGACGCCGCAAGAGCAGCGAGAGCTGGCGGTAGGCGTTCGCCTGCTTGGAAAGGTCGTCGTAGATGCAGAGCACGTGCTTGGGCGTTCGGCCTTCCTTACCCAGCCACATGTAGTACTCGCCCATGGCGCAGCCGGCGTAGGGAGCGATGTACTGCAGGGGCGCCGGATCGGAAGCGGAGGCGTTGACGATGATGGTGTAGTCCATCGCCCCGTGCTGCCGCAGCGTCTCCACGACGGCCGCGACGGTCGACTCCTTCTGGCCGACGGCGACGTAAATGCAGACGACGGCGGCGTCGGTGCCCCAGTACTGCTTCTGGTTGATGATGGTGTCGATGGCGATGGCGGTCTTGCCGGTCTTGCGGTCGCCGATGATGAGCTCGCGCTGACCCCGGCCGATGGGGATCATGGAGTCGATCGCCTTGACGCCGGTCTGGAGGGGCTCCTTCACGGGCTGGCGATAGGCGATGCCGGGGGCGACGATGTCGATCTTGCGGGTCTGGTTGGTCTCGATGGCGGGTCCGCCGTCGATGGCCTGGCCCAGGGGGTTGACCACCCGGCCCAGCAAGGCATCGCCGACGGGGACTTCCAGGAGCCGGCCTGTGGACTTGACGGTGTCGCCCTCTTCCACCGCCAGGTAGTCGCCGTAGATGACGGCGCCGACCGTGTCGAGCTCGAGGTTGAAGACCTGGCCCATGACAGCCCCGTGGTCTGTTTCGAACTCGAGCAGCTCGCCGGCCATGGCGTGCGACAGGCCGTAAATCCTGGCGATACCGTCACCTACCTCGACAACGCGTCCGATCTCGGAGACCTCTAGCTCGTCGGAGTAGTTGGCGATCTCCGTCTTGATGATCGTGCCGATCTCATCGGTCCTGATTTTCACGATAAATCCCTCGCTTGCAGGCCTGGCGCGTACAGGCAGTCATCGCCGGTCACGTGTCTCGGCGTGGAAAAATAGCGTAGCGACTTGCACTGCGAATGTCGCCCAAGCGCCGGCATGGTACCGTCGGGGCCGCTCGACTTCCTCCGTTGGAGACGTGCATTTGGCCCGCCCACGCTCCTCCATCCAGCCGCCGGACCTGCCGCCAGTTGAAGCCTTGGCGGTCGTGGCTGATGCGTCTCTGGAGGCGCACGGCTTGGTGCGCGAGGTTCGACTGACGGGCGGCGTGCATAGCGGATCCAGTTGCCCTGATTTGCAGTTCGAGGAAGTCGTCGGCGAGCGCCTGCGCTCCAGCGCTGCGGATTGGCCCGGCGTGCACCTGACCGACTGCCGCCTGGTCGGCTGCGACTTCGCCAACGCCAACTGGACCGGGGCCCGGCTGACGCGCGTGGAACTCATCGATTGCCGCTTCACCGGCTGGATCGCGGCGGAGGCGGAGCTGAGCGATGTTGTCTTTCGCGATTGCAAGCTGTCGGATGCCCGCCTGCTCCGCGCCCGGTTCGACCGTTGCCGTTTTGAAGGCTGCGATCTCAAGCGGGCCAGCTTCGAGGAAGCCTCGCTGCGCGAGGTGGTGCTGCGCCGCTGCGATCTCAGCGAGGCGCGCCTGGTGCGGGCGAAGGCGGAGCAGGTCGACCTCCGGACTTGTGCGCTCACGGGCATCGAGCTCAGCAGCGAGCAACTGCGCGGCCTGACCGTCGAGCCCGCCCAGTGCGCTGCTCTCCTGCACCTGCTCGGCGCGCAGGTGCGCAGCCTCGATGAGGGCGAGCCAGGATGTCGGCAAGCTCCAGGCAAATAGAAGAGCGGACAGGCTCTGCGCCTGCCCGCTCGTGTGCGTCATCTTGTTGGCATAGACCGTCGCAGTTGCGGTCGCTATTCGCCGCAGCCGTAGTCGCCGAGCAGCGCGCCGAGGTCGGCCTGATCAGTGAAGCCATCGCCGTTGAGGTCGCCGCCATCGTCGTTGCCGTAGGCGGCGAGCAGCACGCCGAGGTCGGCTTGATCGGTGTCGCCGTCGCCGTCGAGGTCGCCGAGGCAGACGTCGGCGCACTGGGAGTGCAGGACGGTGACGCTGCGCTGGGTGCTGCGAAGAAGATCCTCGGACTCGTAGTTGAGAGTGATGATGTCCATGCCGCCGTCGCCGTTCAAGTCGGCGAGTCGGCCTTTCAAGACCCAGACGCCGGAGAGGTAGTACCGATCCCCGACGAAGGCGCCCTCGCCGTCGTTGAGTCGAATTCGCAGGCGGTGTCGATCCGTGTAGTTGGAACTCCTGACCGCATCGATCGCCAGATCGAGGTCGCCATCCCGATCGAAATCCTCGAGCAGGAAGAGGTACCTGGGGCTGCTCTCGATCTCCTCTGGGGGCTCCGACACGAAGGTCCCATCTCCCTGATTGCGCAGAAGCAGTTGGTAGTGGATGAAATCATCACCGCCGTTCGGGTCTTCGGTGCCGATGTAGATGTCTTCGTATCCATCGCCATCGACATCGCCCGTGGCCGCGGCCCGGACCTCTCCCGTGTTGCCGATGGAGTAGGTGGCGGGGGGCTGCGAAGCCGCCCGTTCCGTCGTTCAGGGCGACGGCGATCGTGCTGTATCCCTGGGTGAAGAGCGCATCGAGGTCGCCATCGGCGTCGGCGTCGAAGAGGGCCAGCGGCTTGTCCAGCGTGTCGATGGTGGAACTGATGGTCCTGAAGTCTCCATCACCGGGGTTGAGCAGGACCGCGTACTCGCCGCCGGTGTTGTGTCGCGTGATGAGATCATCCAGGCCATCGTTGTTGAGATCCCCGAGCAGCAGGTAGCTCAGGCTGCTGCCGTAGCTGTAGGTGGCCGGATCGTTGAAGTACTGGCCATCGCCGGTACCGGTCAGAATGAGCAGCGTGTTGTACGAGTCGAGCGCTGCTAGGTCCGGGACACTGTCGCCGTTGAGGTTGCCCACCACCATGTAGTCAATGTCCCGATCGGTCGGCAGGCTCCAGGCCGGATCGAAGTAGCCTTCCCCATCGTTGAGCAGCAGGGCGATCTCCGAGATCAGATCATCGTCATCAGCCGTCCCGACCACGAGATCGAGGAAGCCGTCGCCGTCGAAGTCGCCGAAGTCGTAGGACTGCACATCGCCATCGACGATGGAGGTTCGTTGGGTTTGGTAGGACCCATCGCCCTCGCTGAGAAGGACGATGGTGCGTCTCCCGGAACTCTGAACGACGAGATCCAGGGCCGCATCGCCGTTGAAGTCGCCCTGGGCGACGCCGTAGGGTCTGTCGTCGGTCGGGTAGGTGGCGTCCGGGGTGAAGGTTCCATCGCCGGCGCCGAGGTGGATGACGACATGCCCACGGGTGTCGGCGCTATCGAAGACGGCCACATCCAGGTGCGAGTCCTGATTGTAATCACCCGCCAGGATATTGCTGGGGGCACTGGAAGTCGGCTGCAGATTGCCTGCGATGAAGTTGCCATCGCCCTGTCCGAAGAGGATCTCGACATGGTGGCCGCCCGAGGTGTGGGTGTCCCGCAGTACGGCGAGGTCCTGGTGCCCGTCCTCATCGAAGTCGCCCAGGGTGAGCGAGCGTTCGGTGTCCTCATCCAGAATCAGGTCCGGACCGGGTGAGAAGGTCCCATCGCCCGCACCCATTAGGGTGAAGAGTATCAGCGGGGTGTCCCAGTCGACGATCAGGGCGAGGTCGATGTTGCCATCCTCGTTGAAATCCCCGGCGACGCGCTGGTAGTAGGAGGTTCCGGGAAGATCAAACGTTTGCGCAAGCGAGAAGACGCCCGAGCCATCGTTGAGCATGATGGCGAGCCCTTCCCCCAGTCTCACCGCCAGATCTAGCGCCCCGTCGTTGTCGGCATCGATGCACAGGGGCGAGCCTGGCCGCACGCCCACCGGAGAATAGCCGCTCGCGAGGAAGGTGCCATCGCCTTGGTTAAGGCCGACGTACACGCGCCCGAGCGTCGGGGTATCGTCATCATCGGCTGTGACCAACAGGTCGTTTAACCCGTCACCGTTCACATCGGCGATCGAGACACCGCCGCCTCCCTCGAACGGCCCGCTGAAGCCTGCGGGGGCCTCGTAGCTGGGGAAGCCGCCCGCGCCGTCGCTGAGCGAGATCCACAAGTCCGCGGACCTGATGGCGAGATCGTCGACGCCGTCGCCGTTCAGGTCGCCCACCGCGGCCGTCCCCGGCTGGGCGGGTCCCACCGCTTCCTGGGGAAAGAGCGGCCCCTCACACTGACCGTACCCTTCTGCAGCTGCCATCACCACCGCGATCAAGCCGAGTGTTCTCATCGTTGCCATTTCGAGTCTCCTTCAGAGTTCTCCTGCGATTCAGTCCGATCACAGGCTCTCTCAGCAGCCGTAGTCCGCGAGCAAGATGCCGAGATCAGCCTGGTCGGTGAAGCCGTCGCCATTGAGGTCGCCGCCGTCGTCGTTGTTGTAGGCGGCGAGCAAAACGCCGAGGTCGGCCTGGTCGGTGTCACCATCGCCGTCGAGATCGCCGATGCAGACCGCCGGGCATTGGCTCAGCAGCACGCCCAGGAAGTGGATCTCACCACCGGAGCCGGCGTCATACGAGTTAAGCGTCACTAGATCGGGCCGGTCGTTCCCGTTCAGATCTGCCGCATCAGCCTGTAGCAGGCCCAGGCCGCCGAACAGGCGCAGGGGCGCCTCGAGCGATCCTGTCCCGTCGTAGAGGTGGATGTACACATCGTCCTCCTGGCCGTAGGCGAGGTCATCATCGCCGTCGCCGTCGAAGTCAGCAACGATCAAGGGGGAGGGCGGATGTGCATTCGCATCCCAATCAAGACGGTCACCCAGCACGAAGGTGCCATTGCCCTCATTGAGGGCGATCGTGAGGTGGTTGTAGATCTCCCAGGAGATGTCCTCTTGCTCCGCCCAAGCGAGAACGACGTCGAAGTCCGCATCACCATCGAGGTCGGCCAGCGCCAAGTCTCTGGTATATGGAAGGTGCGTTGTGTCGATCTCGTACACCACAGGATCTGTGAAGGTGCCGTCACCGTTGCTCAGCGCTACCGCGAACTCCACCGCCCCAAGTTCCCAGCGATCGAGCAAGAGGTCCGCGTCGCCGTCGCCGTCGAGGTCCGCTACCCGGACTGGTCCCGGGCCCCAGTCGATCGAATCGGTGATCGGCCCCATGGTCCCGTCGCCCTGGTTGAGCATGAGGGTGCCGAACAGAGGGTCCGAGTCTGTGGCGACGTAGAGATCATCCAAGCCGTCGGCGTCGAAGTCGTCAAGCGCCAAATCAAGGCCCCAGATTCCCTCGTAGTGGAGCCGATCGGCAAACGTCCCGTCGCCGATCCCCAGATAAGTGCTCACGCCGATGCCGAAGTGAGCCACCGCCAGGTCGGGGAAGGCATCCCCGTTGAGATTCCCCAGCGACATGTGTGCGGAGCCGAACTCGATCGTGGTCGACTGCTCAGGAACGAGCGTGCCATTGCCGGTGTTGAGGAAGGCGAGCATTTGCGGCGGGCCGTTCCCTCCAGCGCCCACCAGGACGTCAACATCGCCGTCCGCGTCGACATCCCTGAGTCCAAGGACGGTCATGGACTCCTCGCGCTCATGGCGCACGGGCGTCAGGAATCTCCCTTGGCCATCATTCAACATGACGTACGACTCGCGGGACCTGATCAGCAAGTCGTCGGCCGAATCACCGTTGAGATCGACGGCGATGGGGTAGGCTCCGTCGGCGCACGGATACGTCTCGCCATGGTCCAACGCGCCAGTGCCGTCACCGAAGTAGATGCTCAGCCCCCGCTCGTAGTCGAAGAAGCCGATCCTGATTGCCAGGTCGATGTGACCGTCTCGGTCGAAGTCGCCCGCATCGATGCCGAAGACTTGCTCCGGCAGGTCCACCGCCTCGCCGGCTGCAAACGTCCCATCTCCCTGGCCAAGAAACAGATCGACACACTTGTGAGTCCTATGTCCGATGGCGAGGTCGGCGTTCCCGTCCTCGTTGAAGTCCGCCACCGTCACCCGCTCAGACTGCCCTTCGTCGAGCGACAGAGGCGAGAGCAGCCTGAAGTCGCCCGCGCCCTGGCTCAGCGCGATCACCACCTGATCCGACGAGCCCTCCTGGTAAACGACAAGATCATCGCTCCCATCGTTGTTGAAGTCGCCGGCGTTCGCCACATGAGACGGCACGCCGATCGTCGTGACCACCGGCGCGGAGAAGCCGCCCCCGCCGTCGTTGAGCAGGCAGGCCGCACTGAAGACATCGCTCGTCACGAAGGCGAGGTCCACATCACCATCGCCGTCGTAGTCACCACACACGCCGGACTGCACCTCGCCGACCCAGAAGGAACCCCCGTCGACGAAGGTGGCGTCGCCCTGGTTAAGCCCCACATACACCCGGGTGAGCGACAGATCGTCGCTGGGGCCCGAGATGACCGCCAGGTCCGTGTCGCCATCGCCGTCGAGATCCGCAGGCAACACCCATACCGATCCGGGGAACGGCTCACCGAAGCCGTCAATCTCGTCGGCCAGCGCCAGGTTCCCCTCCCCAGCGTTGAGGTAGATTTGCACCGTCGACCCAACCGCGGCGACTATCTCTGCCGCGCCGTCGCCGTTCAGATCGGCGGGGACACTGCCGTACGGATAGCTGGGAAGGTACTCACCTATGTACTCCCCGGGATATGTTGGCTGGTCGCACTGTCCTTGCGCCGTCAGGCCGCTCGCGAGCGCCACCACCGCCGCCAAGCCGAGCTTGCCGAGCATTCCCATTCCGAGCCTCCTTTTGACTTCTACCGCACTACGGCTGCCGAGCGTTCCGAACCACAAGCAAACGGCGCCACCCATGCCACGTGGGAATGCTGCATCGATGAAGAGACAGCGCGGGCAGGACTGGACACCCCAGTGAACCCTTCAATAGTACACCGGATTCGACGCTCCGCAATTTCGGTCCGAGAGTTCGCCCCAATAAGACGATCCGCCGCCGTTCGCGGGGACCCTATTCCGGGGGCAGAGTCCGTCTACAGGGCAAAGTACGCACGCAAAAAGCCTGCGATATCGGCCCGCTCTTGTATCAGCCTCACCATCTGCAAGAGCCGTTCCAGATCGCGCTGCTTCTTTGCCGCGATCCGCTCCGGGTCGAACAGCGAATCAATGTCGTGAGGCCCCGTCGCCTGGTCGCCGCCTGCCGTCGTCGCTGACTCTGCAATCCGATACCGCCCCTCAATCGAAGTCGGCTCAATCACGCCGAGCCTCTCCAGCGCGATGGCGGTGAATTCCGCTCGTCGATCACCCCGGTTCTTGTGAATGATCACCTCGCGCAGCTCATCGACGGTGAAGCCATCCGCGTGCGCATCGTCGCGGGCAAACTCGCAGGCCTGCACCAGCATGTCCGCCGACGGATTGGCCCACTCGATGAACGTCTGCTGAATCGCCAGGTCATCCTGGCTGTAGAGCAGTTCGCAGCGTGAAGGCTTACCGTCCCGGCCGGCCCGGCCGATCTCCTGGTAATACGCTTCCACGCTGCCCGGTACCTGGGCGTGGGCGATGAAGCGAATGTCCGGCTTGTCCACCCCCATGCCCAAAGCGTTCGTCGCCAGGAGGGTCAAGCGCTCCTCCGGCGGCGAGCCGATGAAGCGGTCGTAGATCCACTTCTTCTTGCCCGCATTGAGCTGCCCGTGGTAGATCTGCATCGGTCCGGGCAGGACGCCCTTGAGCAGCGTCGCGAAGCGGTCCAGATCCTTGATGAGCGAGAAGTAGACGATCCCCGTGCCGGCGCAATCCGGCGAATTCACCAACTCCCGAATCGCCTCCACCTTGTCGCGATCGTCCCAGACATCGCGCACCTCCATGGTGAGGTTGGGGCGCTCTATGCCCGAGGCGAAGGTGGGCATCGTCTCGCTATCGAGCCGCAGCACCCGCAGGATGTCGTCGCGGACGTCCGCCGTCGCCGTGGCGGTGAGGGCGATGGTGGTGGGGGAGCCGAGCAACTCACGGAACTCGCCCACATCGCTGTAGGTCGGCCGCCAATCGTGGCCCCACTTGCTGATGCAGTGCGCTTCATCCACCGCCAGCAGCTTCACACCGACGGTTTGGATCGCCTCCACGAACTCCGGCTTGGTCATGCGCTCGGGCGTGGCGTAGATCAGTTCATAGTCGCCTTTGGCGAGCTTCCGCTGTCGCCGGCCGCGCTCCTTGCGCGAGAGCGTGGAGTTGATGTATTCCGCCTTGATTCCCTTGGCCCGCAGGGCGCTCACCTGATCTTCCATCAGGGCGATGAGCGGCGACAGCACCAGCGTTGTCCCTGGCCCCGGCAGCGCCAGGGCCGGCAACTGGTAGCACAAGCTCTTCCCTGAGCCGGTCGGCATGACGACCAGCGCCTCACCGCCGTGCATGACGCGGTCGATGATGCGCTGCTGCAGGGGATAGAGCGCTTCATGTCCGAAGCGCTTGCGCAGGATGTCATGGATTCGCTCGCCGCTCATGAGCGATTATTGCCCCAGATGGGCCGGCAGGTAGTACCCATCCAGGTAGTCCGCCAACATGCGATGCGAGCTGAAGGCAGCGGGGATGGTCATCATCGATCGCCGCATCATCCGCAGCCAGCGTTTGGGCAGGCCCGCGCGGCCTCGCTCATAGAACATGGGGACGATCTCGTCCTCGAGCAGATCATAGATGCGCTCGGCGTCGTACTTGTCCTGCCTGGCCTGGGCGCGGAAGGTCTCGCCGTTGCCGATGGCCCAGCCATTGCGGCCGTCGTAGCCCTCGGGCCACCAGCCGTCGAGGATGGAGCAGTTAATGCCGCCATGCAGCGGCGGTTTCATGCCACTCGTCCCCGACGCCTCCAGGGGACGGATCGGGTTATTCAGCCAGACATCGCAGCCGGCGGTCAGCATTCGCCCGAGGTGCATGTCGTAGTCTTCCAGCAGCACCACCCGGCCGCGAAAAGCGCTCGAGCCCGCGAGCTTGCAGATCCGCTCGATAAAGCCCTTGCCCTCGGCATCAAACGGGTGCGCCTTGCCCGCGAACACCAACTGCACCGGCCGCTTCGGATCGCCCATGATCGCTGCCAGCCGCTTGGCATCGCGGAAGATGAGGGGAGCGCGCTTGTAGGTCGCAAACCGGCGGGCGAAGCCGATGGTCAGGGCCTCATCGCTGAACGTCTCCAGCGCCGCCAGATGTTCACCCAGGGGCCCAACCCGGCGCGCGACCTGATCGTGCAGCCGAGCCCGCACGAACTGCACCAGCTTGGCCCGCAGTTGCTGCCGCATCTCCCACAGCACCTCATCCGGCACGCGATCCAGCCTTGCCCAGTAGTCGTCATCGGGATAGGCCCCGTGCCAGTCGGGCTTGAGGTACCTGTCGTACACCGCCTCCGCTTCGGGAGCCAGCCAGGTCTGCACGTGGATGCCGTTGGTGACGTGCGCGATGGGCACCTGCGCCGCGTCGCCCACGCCGAACACTCGCTGCCACATCTGGCGCGAGGTGTCGCCGTGCAGTTCAGCCACGCCGTTGCAATGCTCCGCCAGCCGCAGGGCCAGCACCGTCATGCAGAAGTCTTCGTTCTTGTCGTTCGGGTCTTCGCGACCGAAGGCCAGCAGTTCCTGCTTCGAGAGGCCCAGCGCCGCCGCGATCGGCTGGAGGTACTTCCAGGTCAAGGCCGGGGCGAAGCGATCGTTCCCCGCAGGGACCGGCGTGTGCGTCGTGAAGACGGTCGTCTCACGCACGAAGTCGAGCGTCTCCTCGAGCCCAGCGCCAAGACCCGTCAAGCGCTGCAGGCGCGCCAGCGTGCAGAAGGCGGCATGGCCTTCGTTGAGGTGATAGACCGTCGGTTCGATGCCCAGCGCCAAGAGCGCCAGCCGCCCGCCGATGCCCAGGATGATCTCCTGCTGCACACGATACTCGTGGTCGCCGCCGTAGAGAAACTTGGTGATCTCGCGGTCGCTCCTGCGGTTGCCCTCGATGTCGGTGTCGAGCAGGTACAGCTCAACGCGGCCGACGAGCAGCTTCCAGATCTTGGCCCGCACCGTCCGCCGCATCATCGGTACGTCGATGACGAGCCCCGTGTCCTCGACGGGCCAGTCGGCGTAGTCGTAGGTCGGGTAGACGATGCGCGTCTCGCCCGCGCCGGAGAGGTGCTGGCGGTAGTAGCCGTGCCGATAGATCAGGCCGACGCCGGTGAGGGGGATCCCAAGGTCCGAAGCGCTCTTGAGATGATCGCCCGCCAGCACGCCGAGCCCGCCGGCGTAGAGTTGCATCGACTCGTGCAAGGCGTACTCAGCGCAGAAGTAAGCGATGCGCATCTGCTTCTGGCTGCGCGTGGCGGTGCGCTCGAACCAGGTTTTGGTCTTGAGGTACCGCTTGAGCTCCGCTTCACAGTCGGCAAGGGCATGCGCGAAAGCCGAGTCCTCGGCGAGTTCCGCCCAGCGGTGAGCCGGCAGGCTGCGAAGAACGACAAGCGGGTTGTGCCCCATCGCCCGCCACAGGGCCGGGTCGAGGGCTTCAAAGAGCCGCTTGGCGGCGCTATTCCACGTCCACCAGAGGTTGCCGGCAAGAGCGCGGAGGCGGGACTGCAGATCGGCCGGCGTCAGGGCCGGTCGGCGAGTACGTCTGGACTTTGCTGCGGGCACGACAGGTCTCCAAAGCAGGGTAAGACGCACAGTATAACGTTTTACTAGTCGTGGCGGGCGAGGAGTCGAGGCTGGAGGAGCGGCCAGGCGGAGCTTGCCTGGCAACAAGTTCCGATAACCCGACGACACCCTTACCGTCATGCCCGCGCAGGCGGGCATCCAGGGGCATACCCGGGTGGCCCGGCGCGGAACTGGATTCCCGCCTCCGCGGGAATGACGAGTCTCGCGACCGCCTGCCGAGATGAAGCACCATCCCATTGAGCCAGGGGTGCGAGGCAGCTAGCATCCCGCTGTTCGGACCTCCTGAACGGGGATTCCAAATGAAGACGATTTTCTTGCGAACGGGTGCGGTTCTGACTGTCGCGGCGCTGTTGGTGTGTCTCGGTGCGGTTGTGGCAAGGGCGGGCGAGTCACGGCCAGCTGAGCAGTCGGTCCGCGGCCAAGACGCATTGATTGCAGAAACGATTGATCGCTGGCAACGTTCATTCGACCCAGCCGAACTCGTTGGCAGGCCCCTCGCCGTGCTGTCCGATCGCTTGGAGCCATTTGCCCGTGACACGTCCACCATCTACTACGGGGGAACGGGCAACCGCGAGGTCTTCTACCTCATCGACGACTTTGTGCAGATACGTGTGGTTGTCGACTTGCAGGACAGCATCTTGAGTTCTCCCGTAGCGGAGCCGGCCGGGCTATGGCTCAAGGACAAGGATGGCTCGCTTCTGGGGCGGCCGTATCCGAAGAGCAACCTGGGGACGCCTTGACTCAGGGGTAGCGACAACACATGCAGCCTGCTGTCTACATCCTCGCCAGCCAGCGCAACGGAACGTTGTACATCGGCGTGACGAGTGATTTGGCGCAACGAGTCTGGCAGCACCGGAACGATGTCGTCGACGGCTTCACTCGCGAGTACGGCGTGCATCTACTGGTCTACTACGAGTTGCATGGAAGAATGCGCGAGGCGATTACGCGCGAGAAGCAACTCAAGAAGTGGCACAGGGCGTGGAAGATCCGCCTGATTGAGGAGTCGAATTCGACTTGGCAAGACCTGTACGATGCCATCCAGTAGCGTACGTCCGCTCCGTCATGCCCGCGCAGGCGGGCATCCAGGGGGAGGTTCGAGGGCG
>SWCD01005197.1_pt1 | contig 70424 bp, 77 predicted proteins | sample 4693011 | NCBI WGS metagenome assembly SWCD01 (sample SAMN10267278, study PRJNA491770) | bioreactor metagenome | isolation source: DHS bioreactor inoculated with marine | place: Japan: Omine Ridge, Nankai Trough
TTTTTTAGAGTATGCATGAGTTCGAAAATTTGATTCCGCCATAGCAAGATAAAGGAATTCTTGCGGAATTCCATATTTTGCTAAAGTATTTTTGATGGCAGGTATAAAAATATATGCTTCATTCATCGTTTTAAAAAAATGTTCACTTTTACCATATGAACTGTTTTTTATTCTCATTTGATTCATAATAGGATCATAAAGAAAAGAGGGACTAATGTTAAAAGAGTCAAGAATATTAAGCTCTTTATTGTAGTTTGTCTCATATGTGAGGTTTGCAAACAAAACGAAAGGGAACAAAAAAGTAAGGAAAAATTTAAACATATGTAACTTTTAATATTGAATTTTATTTAAGAATATCCATTTTATCTAAAAGTTCATTAATAGAATATATAATACAACAAAGGACGCTTTTGGATGGACTCATATTAAGAAATATGAAACAACTTTAACGCATTTTTTGTAGTTAATTCTTTTACATTTTTGAGTGGTAATTCTAAAAGTTCAGAGATTTTTTCAGCTACAAAAGTTGTGTAAAATGGCTCATTTCTTTCGCCTCTATGGGGTGTTGGGGTAAGGTAAGGTCCATCTGTTTCTATTAAGAGTTTCTCTTGTGGTATCTTAGGAAGAACATTAACTAGTTTCTTAGCATTTTTAAAAGTCAAAACACCGCCAATGCCAAAGTAGAAACCTTCATTTGCAAGTGAAAGTAACTCTTCATCGGCATTATAGCAGTGTAAAACACCACCTACTTCACCAGCTCCAGATTCCAACATAAGTGCTTTAGAGTCTCTTGAAGCATCACGAATGTGTACAATGAGAGGTTTTTTATATTTTTTTGCCAACTCTATTTGAGCTATAAAAACTCTTTTTTGTTCTTTTTTTTGAGCCTCTTTCTCCTCATCACTTCCTTCAAGTCTAAAATAATCAAGTCCACATTCACCAATAGCAACACATTTTTCATGGTTAACATATTTCTCAAATTCAAGTGAATCAAACTGATGAATATCATATGGGTGGATTCCAACTGCAAAATAAACGTCTTTATATTTCTGAGCAATGCCTACGGCTTTATCAAGTGTGTTTGCATCTGCACCTGGAATAATAAAGCGTTTCACCCCACCCTCACGAGCTCTTTGTAAGACTGTATCTAAATCCTCGTTATATCGATCATCATCAAGATGTATATGTGTATCAACTATCATTTGTTTGCCTCTAAAAGTTCACGAGCGAATTTCTTTGCTTCATTTGAGATGTTTTCACCACTAATGATTCTAGCTATTTCATCTACTTTTTCATCAAAACTCAACTCTTTTGTTTTTGAAATAGTACCATCTTTATATACTAAAAAGTGCTGGTCTCCCATAGATGTCAGTTGGGGTTGGTGTGAAATGACAAAAATTTGAAAATGTTTTGAGAGTTTTCGAAGTACTTTTGCAACACTCATAGACTCTTCTCCACTTAAGTTGGCATCTATCTCATCTAGCATTAACACACCACCATTTTTACTCATAAATTCCGACTTAAGTGCAAGTACAGCTAAGCGCAAGCGGTTAAACTCTCCTGTACTTATTTTAGTAAGCTGTGTCTCATTAAGTGTTATTGTAAGCTTATCTGTCCCTAGGTTTCCCAGCTCGATTTTTTCAATACTTATCTTTGCGTCTCGAAGATAGAGGCTCTGAAGATAACTATTTAAAGCATTTTCAAATCCACTTAAAGAACCTGCTCTAAGTTCACTTATCTCTTCTGCCAATTTACACGTTAAAGAAAGGAGCTCATTTGTTTTTTTCTCTAAAGTGTCTTTGGTGATTTCTATATTTTCATACTTTTCTAACTCTTCTCGCTTCTGTTGTCTATATAAAAGAGCCTCTTCTATACTTCCATATCTACGTTTAAGCCCACTTATCTCTTCAACGCGATTAAGAACCTCTTCAATGTCAATTTCATCAAGCGCACTAAACTTCTCTTGTGCACTATCAAACTGCGCCCGAAGCTCATTCATGGTGTCATCAAAAAATGAACTTTCAATATCTAGCATATCTAAAGCTGATGAAACTAAGTGTTCAGAATTAAAAATCTCCATTGCAGATTCCAGAGACTCTAAAACCTTCTCTTTTTTTGAAAGTTCTTTTTTAATTCTTTGCAGCTCTTCATCTTCATTAAGGCTTGGGTTTACATCTTCGATTTTTTTAATCTCAAATGCTATAAACTCCTTGAGCTCTACAATTTTTTTCTCCTCTTCGAGAATCTTTTGCAACTCTTTATTAGCTTCTATATATTCAAAGTAGTTGTCTTGGTACTCTTTTTTTAAGTTTAGAATTTTTTTAGACTTTTGAGCAACTCTTGCATCAAGGATTTCAAGTAAATTTTCATTTTCAAAGTCACTAAAATCTTTTAAACTTAAATGACGAAGATACTCTGCACCTACTGCACCTATGGCTTTTTTTGAGAGTGTTTGATTGTTGACAAAATAGCGAGAGTTTTCCTTTCTTATATGCTTAAAAACATTTATATCTTCATTTTCTATGCCTAAAGTATCTGCATTTATATCCCAAGTTACACTTGATTCACATAAAGATGCTTCACATGAGGATCCGCCCAAAGATGCAAGTATAGAGTTCATAAGTATAGATTTACCACTACCACTTGGACCTGTAAAGACTACAAGTCCCGAGTTTAAATGTAACTCTGCTTCATCAAAACTAAGATAATCTTTAAGATAAAACCTCTCTATCATTCTTTTTCCTTAAACCTAATGGCACTATTTATTTTTTGTATCATAATATAAAATCGTAATTTTTCTAAATTGTATTGCATTTTGACATAATTTAAAGCTGAATTACAAATGCTTTTGGTGTATAATACACTAAACACACAAGGAGTATCATGAAACTCGCTCTTATTTTTTTAGGTATGATTTTAGGTTTGTCCTATGGACACTATGATTATGGATTTTTATTTAGTTCAGACATCTGTTTATTTGCAGGTATAACACTCATTATGCCCACTCTTTTTAATGTAAAGTTAAAAGATATAACTCTTCTTTACACTCATAAGACTATTATGATAAAAGGCTTATTGATTAACTACATTATACTTCCGATTATCGCTCTTTGTATTGGTCTTTTAACGGAGAATTTTGGTATCGCTGCAGGACTATTTTTACTATCTGTATTAAGTGGTGGAGGTATGGTCATGCACTGGATTAAGACAGCGAATGCAGATACATCTCTCGGTTTTGTGCTTCTTTTAGTAAACCTTATTTTTGTCTCTTTTTCCCTCTTGATGCTGCATATTTTTGGTATCTACACTTCTGATTATTTTGGTGAATCTTATCTTGATGGTCTAAATATGAGCAACTTTGCTCAAGCTGTAATTATTTTACTTATTGTAATTCCATTTTTGGTAAGTAGAGTTATCATATTTATTAAACCTCTCAAAAAGTTTATAGAAGATAAAAAAAGTTATATAAGTAATATTAGTATATTTCTAATCATCTTCTATCTTTTTGGACTCAATAAGTCTCAAGCACTTTTTGAAATTTATGATTTTGAACCTGAACTTATATATATCTCATTTGCAGCAGTTGTGTTTTTCTATCTTATCATCTATATAGTTTCAAAAAAACTCTACGATACTACTTCGCCTCAAGAGAGAGCAGCATTTTGGCATACAGTAACGAGATATATCACACTTGCTCTTGTAATCTCAACATTTTCAATCTCAACATTCGGAACATCAATGTTACTTCCTATCATGTTTGCTTATATCATTCAGATACCCTTCTCTGCACAAATAAGTCAACTACAAAAAAAGGAGTTAGATAATGAAATACACGTTACAGTTTAGAATCTGGCATTGGTTTAATGCCATCGTAGTCCTTGGATTAGTAGCAACAGTCCTACTCAGATGGACCTTGTTTTCTAAAACAGGAAATGCCCAAGTGCTCATGAGTAAACTCACAGAAATGGGAATAAGTATCACTCACGAGCAAGGTGTTACTTTAGCAAAAGCTTTAAGGGTTGAGCTTTGGGAATGGCATATTACCTTAGGGTTTATATTCGCAGGTTTAGTTTTATTTAGGCTTTACCTTCATTTTGTAAACTCAAAAAATGTAGACGCTTTTTCCAAGCTTGACACCCATCATAAAATCGTCAAGGTCTCTTACTACCTCTTATATGCTACTTTTTTCATTATGGCTATAACAGGTTTAATTCTCTACTTTTACAAAGATTTAGGAATTACAAAAGACGTGGCACATACATTTAAAGAGATACATGAGCTCACCTACTATTACATCGCGTTTTTTATTCCTCTGCACATCGCTGGCGTTTTCATTGCAGATATAAGAGAAGAAAATGGTTTAGTGTCAGATATGATAAATGGAGGGAAAAGTTAGGAGATTATCCTAACTTAGAAGTGATAGCTGCTTCAACTTCATCTATATGAGCAGTTCCATCAACAGTTATATATGTTAATGTGCTTACATTCTTAGCTTGTTCTTTATAGTAACCTATGAGTGGCTGTGTAAGTTCATGGTACACTTTAAGACGGTCAAGAACCACTGACTCTTTATCATCATCACGTTGTACCAAGTCTTCACCAGTCTCATCATCTTTACCTTCAACTTTTGGTGGGTTATACTCAACATGATATGTTCTTCCACTTGGTAGGTGTGCACGACGACCAGACATACGCTTTACGATAACTTCATCAGCAACATCAATCTCTATAACTGCATCTATAGCAATACCTGCATTTGTAACCGCATCTGCTTGAGGAAGAGTACGTGGAAAACCATCTAAAAGATAACCATTTTTACAATCATCTTCAGCGATTCTATCTTTTACAAGACCAATGATGATGTCATCAGTTACTAATTGACCAGCATCCATAGCAGCTTTTGCCATTTTTCCCATCTCTGTTCCAGCTTTTATAGCTGCTCGAAGCATATCGCCAGTTGAAATTTGAGGGATATTGAATTTTTTTGTTAAAAACTGAGCTTGAGTGCCTTTACCAGCACCAGGAGCTCCAAGTAAAATTATGCGCATTTTGAGTCCTATAAATATTTATTTACGCGGATTATATAGAAATTTACCTTGGATTTATATTTATTCACCCCAACGTAATTTATCTTTTAAAACATCGAAGTAATTAAACTCCTCTTTGTGAATCAACTTCACTTTGTTTGTTGCTAGTTTAATATATATGCTCTCTCCAGACTCTAATTCATACTTGTCTTGTCCATCAATGATAATCAAAGCTTTCTCTTTTGGCGTTTTCATCTCAATTGCAAACTCACTAGGAAAAACAACTGGTCTTTGTGTAAGAGAATGTGGACAGATAGGAGTAAGAGAAAAAACATTTGTCAGCGGAAAGAGCACTGGTCCACCAGCTGAAAGGTTATAAGCGGTAGAACCTGTTGGTGTAGAGACTATCACACCGTCCCCATAGTAGGTATTAAAAGCTTTTGAGTCGACCAAGGTCTCAACATGAATCATATTTAAAACAGAGTGACGTGTTAGGACTATGTCGTTAAAGGCATGTGTCGTTATTTCTTTATTTCCTTGTGTAAACTTCGCTTCTAAAATAGCCCTTTCATCAATTCTATAGTTGCCATTTGAAAAACCAGAAAGAAACCCGTCAAGTTCATCAAGGTTTAAATCAGCAAGAAAACCTAAATTACCTGCATATATTCCAAGTATTGGTATTCCGTATTTGAAAGAGCGACGTGCAACAGAGATAAGTGTTCCATCACCTCCAAGTGTTACAAGGGCGTCAGAGGTTTGGCATAAAAGGTCAAAGTCCATTCCCATCACACCAATCATACCACCACTGATACTTTCGATATCTACACCAATATTGTGTGAAGTGAAGATCTTTTCCAATCTATAGTAGTCGTCTTTAAGTTCCGGTGTTGATGGCCTTAAAATGACCCCAACTTTTTTAATTTTTTTTCTCTGCACATCTACTCTTTGTTTCAATAAATTTTGTCAATTATACTATATTTCGCTATAATCGCGAAAATATTTATAAATAGGACTCTATATTTTGAGAACTCATTACTGTACAGATTTAAACGAAACAAACGTAGGAGAGCAAGTCACTCTTACTGGTTGGGCGAATAATCACCGTGACCATGGTGGAATTATTTTCATAGATTTACGTGACAAAACTGGTCTTATCCAGTTAACTTGTGACCCTGCTGATAGTGCAGAATCACATAAAATTGCGAACAGTGTTCGTGACGAGTATGTTCTTATTGCTAAAGGAACAGTACGCTTACGTGGGGAAGGACTCACAAACCCGCGTTTAAAAACAGGTTCGATTGAAATAGTTATTAACGAACTGATTATAGAGAACAAATCAGCTGCTCTTCCATTTGTTATAGGTGATAAAACTGTTGGTGAAGAGACTACTCTTAAGTACCGTTACTTAGAGTTACGTGACCCAGATATGTATGAAGTGTTTCGTTTGCGTTCAAAAGCAGCAATAGCGGCAAGAAATATTCTCGATGCAAATGGTTTCCTAGAAGTTGAAACGCCAATCCTTACAAAGTCAACTCCAGAAGGTGCAAGAGACTATCTAGTACCTTCTCGTGTACATAATGGTGAGTTTTATGCACTCCCACAGTCTCCACAGCTTTTCAAGCAACTTCTTATGGTTGGTGGCTTTGATAGATACTTTCAAATCGCAAAATGTTTCCGTGATGAAGATCTACGTGCAGACAGACAACCAGAGTTTACTCAGATAGATGTCGAGATGAGTTTTTGTAACCAGGAAGATGTCATAAAGGTTGCAGAAGAACTTCTAACTGCAATGTTTAAAGCTTGTGGTGTCGAAGTACAAGCTCCTTTTAACCGTATAACTTATAACGATGCTATGGAACTGTATGGCTCCGATAAGCCAGATATGCGTTACGCGCTTCCTATGGTTGATGTGATAGACATTTTCGAGCGTTGTGATAACGAAATTTTCACAAATATCGCGAAACAACCACATAAAAACCGTATTAAAGCTCTTAAAGTTCCAGGTGCTGACTTGGTGTTCTCAAAACGAGAAATGAAAGGTTTTGAAGATTATGTACGTAAATTTGGTGCGCATGGTCTTGGTTATTTCCAAATGAAAGAAGATGGTCTTAAAGGTCCACTTATCAAATTTTTCTCTGAAGCTGATATTGCTCTTTTAGTTGAGAGACTTGAGATGAAAGTTGGGGACGTAGTCTTCTTCGGTGCAGGTGAGAAAAAAACTGTTTGGGATTATATGGGTCGCTTTAGAAACTTTATCGCCGAACATGAAAAAATGAACCTTGTAGATGAAAATGCTTATGAGTTTGTATGGGTTGTTGACTTCCCAATGTTTGAGGTCGAGGATGGCCGTGTTAAAGCACTTCATCATCCATTTACTCAACCAAAAAGTACTGACAAGGATGACATAGAAGAGATAGAATCTATCGCTTACGATATTGTTTTAAATGGTACTGAGCTTGGTGGTGGATCTATCCGTATACACAAAGAAGAAGTTCAAGAAGAAGTCTTTAAACTTCTTGGAATTGAAGAAGAAGAGGCACAAGAGAAATTTGGTTTCTTACTCGATGCACTGAAATTTGGAGCACCTCCACATGGTGGTTTTGCTCTTGGTTTTGATAGACTTATGATGCTAATCTCTAAAAAAGCAAGTATCCGTGATGTTATCGCCTTCCCTAAAACTCAAAAAGCGTCTTGTGTTCTTACAAAGGCACCAAGTCCAGTTGATAACACTCAGCTTCGTGACCTTCACATTCGCCTACGTGAGCAGAGTAAGTAGTTTGATAAAACTATTTTTAATTATCGGGGCTCCCGGTTCTGGTAAAACCACGGATGCTGAGATTATTGCTAAAAACAACGATAAAATATCACATTACTCTACTGGTGACATGCTTAGAGAGGAAGTCGCTAGCGAAAGTAATCTTGGTTTAGAAATAAACAAGTACATCTCAAAAGGTCTTATCGTACCAATCGAGATTGCTATTGAAACGATAACAAAAGCTATAAAGTCTGCTCCAACAGAAGTAGTCGTTCTTGATGGGTATCCTCGTAGTATAGAGCAGATGCAAGCACTTGAAGAGTTTTTAAAAAGAGATACTTCTATTGAATTGACAAATGTTATTGAGGTTGCAGTATCTGAAGAAACTGCACGTGAGAGAGTTCTCGGGCGTTCTCGCGGCGTTGATGACAACAATGAGGTCTTTTATAATAGAATGAAAGTTTATCTTGAACCTTTAGCTGAGATACAGGCTTTTTACAGTGCTAAAAACATGTTGAAAGTTATTAGTGGAGAAGGTACAATCGAAGAGATTGTTCTAGAGATGCAAAGTTTTATCAACTCTAAAATCTAAAAAGAGTAGATAATTCTACTCCTCTTCAGAAAATCCGAAATCTTCCTCTTCTTCACCAGCTTTTTGAGCTTCTAAAATATCATCGATAATTTCTTTACACTCATCTTCTTCTATATCACCACTTTCAATGTCTGATAAAACATCTTGTAAGTCTGACTTAAACTCACGAAGCTCCTCTATCTCTTCTTTTGCATCTTCGGATGCTTCTTTATTATCTGCTATCTCTTCAAAAATTGTATCTAACGACTCATCAATATCTGGGATGACACTCTCTTTGATTAGTTTCTCTAACTCTTGCGCATATGACATTTACATACCCTTATTTGGTTTTGTTTTTCAGAATTATACTATAATTTACACATGAATTTTTATGCACTTATAATTGGAACAGAAATACTAAACGGTCGACGACAAGACAAGCACTTTGAATTTGTCAAGAGTGAATTAGCAAAATATGGTCATGAACTCTTTGCCTCTTTTATCATTAAGGATGATAAGAAGCTTATTGCCAAAACATTTGAGATGATAAAGGCAGATAAAAATGCTGTACTCTTCTCTTTTGGAGGCATAGGTTCAACTCCAGATGACTTAACAAGAGAAATTTCAGCAAAAGTCTTTGAAAATAAATATGTTACACCTCATAAAAAGTTTTTAGAAGATATCATAGAGCGATTTCAAGAGAAGGCGTACCCTCATAGAATTCACATGGCAGATTTACCTCCAAGTGCGGAACTTCTTTTTAATCCAGTCAACAATATGTCTGGTTACTCCCTACAAAACAGATATTTTTTTGTACCAGGTTTTCCGTCTATGGCACACCCAATGATAGAAAATGTCATTCAAACACACTTTTCACATGCAGAGAAAAAATATAGAAAAACCTTACTTGCAAAAACAAGCGAAGAGACACTTATAAGCCTTATGCAGACACTGCCTAGTACAATTGAGCTTTCTTGTTTACCAATATTTGTAGATGGAAAACCAGAGGTTGAACTCTCTTTAATCTCAAAGGACCCATTAGAACTAGAAAAGTACTTTAAACTCTTTACAGATGAACTAAATAACAAAGACACATATTACGAATTAAGATAAAAATTTTATTGTCGATATATATTGTAATTAAAATCAAGGATTTTTGTTATGATAGTTTGGTTATTGGTACTTTTATTGCTTCTAATTGCTACATATGTTGTTTATCGTAAGAAAATAAATAATCGTTCAAACGATTCCAAAAAAAACAGTAGGCATCATTACACTTTTAAAATATAAGAGAATTTATTATGGCTATAGCACTTAACAACCATGTATTTAAAGGTCACAGAACACTCCTTGGAAGTAAGTTTGTTACTTATGGCGAATTGGAGCTTCCTTTAAGAACTGATATTTATGACAAATCAAAAAATGGGTTTGACTGGGGAAGTAGTAGCAAATCAGCAAATCAACTTGCATTCTCAATATTATATCAACTAAGTAATAAAGAAGTCGCCCTTGAGTTCGCTGAACAGTTCACTCAGGATGTTGTGAAGTTTTTAAACTCAAGAGATTGGATGATGAGTGCCTCTGAAGTTCTTGCATGGATTGATGAAAACTGCAAGTCTTTTATAGAAGAAAATGAAATAGAACCTATACAAAAGCAATCATCCGATGTAAAAGTATCCAAAAAAAAGATAAAAAAGACTAATGTTGTTAAAGAAGTCTGCAAAGAGCTCAACATCACACAAAAAAATCTTGCAGAGATACTAGAAGTGCCAGAAGGGACTATTAGTAGTTGGGCAGTTAAAAATGAAATCCCTCGACTTGGGAAAAAGGCCATAGAATTTTATATTCAAAACAGTAAAAACCAAAAGATTGTTGATAGTTATAAAAGTTTTATAAACCTCCTCCAAGCATCATAACAAAGGAATAAATTGAAACCAAAAGATGAAATAACACGTAGTCTACTCATAGATAGAGAAACTTGGGAAGATGCGATGAAGTATTCACGTGATAGATATAAAATGAGCCTGAGTAAAGTTGTTGAGTCACTTCTTCAGGAGTGGCTCGTAAAAGAAAAACGAAAACCTTTGGATAATACAAAGCAAGGAAAATTTTTCGATTAAACTACCCTACTTTGAAGATGTCCTTAATTAATCTTAGAGCTTCTATATATAAATTTCCATTAGTAGTTTTTTAGTATAATTCCATTTACAAATTAACAAAGCGAGAATTTAATGGAAATCATTCAAACAACAGATGCTTTTAAAGCACTTATAGAAAATATAAAAACAACAACTCCTGGTTATAGAGACCCTTTAGCATTTGGTATATGTAGAGTCGATTTAGGTCAACTTAATGTTGAAAAAACTCTTCAAGCTACATATCCACTTATAAACTGGGATGAAAACTTTGGAAGTGCTGCAATCTTTATCAAAGCACTTCAAGAACAAGGTATTGATGTTGATTTTACAAAAACTGAAGTTGTTTGTAATGTAAATATGGATTTTTTAAGAGCATGTTTAGCTGCATTTACACCTTACTCAGATGAAGCTCATGGAGATGCACATAAGAACATTCAAGTTATTTCTGCACTTTATGCTCAGATGATTAACTCAGGTTCACTTGAAGGTGAGTTTAAAGTAACTTTTATTTTCGATGATGCACCATTAGAGAGCGTTGAAGCAACATACCTAAAGCTCTATGCAATTTCTCAAGCTAAAGTACCTCTAAGAGATATTAACTTAAATGGTGCATTTGGTGCGCTTCCAAATGTGGCATGGTCAGCTGGTCAGCCAATTGAACTTGACTACTTGAGAGAATTTGAAATCGAATTAAAACTTGCAAATGAATATCCACATATTGACTTTGTAGATAAATTCCCACGTTTCTTACAGCATATTATCCCTGCAGATAATACTCGTATTTTAGATACATCAAAAGTACGTTTTGGTGCGCAACTTGCAGCTGGAACAACAGTAATGCCAGGTGCTTCATACATTAACTTTAACGCAGGAACAACTGGTCCGGTTATGGTTGAAGGTCGTATCTCCTCTTCAGCAATCGTAGGCTCAGGTAGTGACATAGGTGGAGGTGCTTCTATCTTAGGTGTTTTAAGTGGAACTGATGGAAATCCTATCTCAATAGGAAAAAACACACTTCTTGGTGCAAACTCTACATGTGGTATTCCTTTAGGTGATGGATGTATTATTGATGCTGGTTTAGCAATTTTAGAGGGAACAAAAGTCGGTATCTATCCAGAAGAACTTAAAAAGATTATGGAAGTAAACACAAATGCAAACATGCAAGGAGAGATTTTTAAAGCTGGACAGCTTGCTCACTTTAGTGGATTACATTTTAGACAAAACTCTTTAACAGGTGAAATCACAGCATCTCGTTCAACAAGAGAGATTAAGCTCAACGCAGATCTTCACTAATCGATGCTAATCTCTATTTTATCTTTTTCGTTATATAATAATTTATATGCGAGGAAGATAACATGAATATTTCAAACAATATATCATCTATTGGTGCACACCAATCAATGTTAAATACAAATGCAAACAACGTTGCCAATGTAAATACTGATAGTTTTATTCCAAAAGATACAAGAATATTTAATACAGGTGGTTCTCCCGTTGCCAATGCAAGAGTAGCAAGTGATACTGGTTCTACAAAAAGTCAAACTGATTTAGCAAAAGAGATACCAGATCAGATTATTGCACAAGATGCCGTAGCAGTAAATGTTTCTGCTATTAAAACACAAGATGAGATGTTTGGCACCCTTCTTGATATAAAAGCTTAATTTTCTTTCGCTGGAAAACTTAAACTTTGTAGGTTTCTAAGAAGGGAACCATTTTCATCATATTCTCTTAGGTTTTTACCAAGTTCTAGAGTACTAAATATACTTTTTCCTACTACATATCTGCCTTCATCTCCATTTATGAATGTTTTTACACCCCATACGTTTTGAAAAACTACGATATCATCATTAAAAAGACCAACATAAAGTACTATATGTCCTTGTTTATAGAGTAGTGTTTCAAAAGGAACAGCAAATTTTTTAATAAGTTCTATTTTTTTCTTATCACCCAGGCCCTCTAAAGAGATTTTTTTTCCCTGTTGTGCTTGCATAAAGGAGTTTCTAGGCAACCAAAGACCAAAAGGTATATAAAAGTCTCTGAGAGTAGATGAGCAATCTCTTTGTCCATACATTCCACCCCATCCGTAGTTTGTTTTACTGAGTTGTAGAATTAGTTTATTTATATTCTCAGTATTAAATGGCAACACACCTTTATATGCATCTTCTTTTAAAATCTTTGAACGTAAGTAGATAGCTTGGGAATTCTCATCATCTATAACAGTTAAGACTGTATAGCTTTTTTCATCCTCAGCTATAAGTGCCAACATCATCCCTATTCTAGATTTAAATAGAAATTTACCATCCTCTGAATAGATAGGCAGACCTTCCTTTGTGAGAAAAACTTGTTCAGCTTTCTGCCAAAGGTCAGTGTATTGTTTTTCTATAAAAACTATCTCATTTGCTTTCACCCAACCAAATGCAAAACTTGACTCAACAAAAACCCACTCTCTATCTTGGGAATAATGAGAAACGAATAGAGGTTTATTCGCTGCAACAGTGCTATTTTGCATATAGTCAAAGGGAAAACCCTCCCCTGCTTTTGTTGGATCTCTTAATAATGGTTTATCTGTTGGAAAGGCTCTCATATTTAAAAGGTTAAGCGAGAGCGCTCTTTTGTTTAAAGTTGCATATTTCGAGAAGTTTGAATTTTGGAGAACTTCATCAAAGAACGCTTTGCTTAAAAGCTGTAAATTCTCTCCATAAGTATCTCCATACCGAAAAGTTTCATAGGACCACATCGCATCTTTTAAGCTTATACTTGTTTTGTCTAGATTCCATACTCGAAAATAGTGTTGTAGGAAATCCTGATTAGCTACATTCTTTTTGTCGATGCCTTTTGAATAAAAAGAAGGGAACTGAGGAATATTTTTGAGGTCTAATATTTCTTCTTTTACTACTCTCTCTTCCACTTTTTCAACTTGGAACTCTTTATGTGAATATGAACAGGCATTCAAAATGATAGAAATAAATATAATATATACTAATTGCAAATTCTTTCCTCTAGTCTACATCACCAAATCTACTAACAACTCTTCCTAAAACCTCTATTTCTCCAGGACTTAAGGTCTGTGTTGGATAAACAGAGTTATCTGAGAGTATGTCTATCTTTCCATCTACTCTCTTTTGAATTCTTTTTATAAAGAGTCCACCGTCTGTTCTAATAGTAAAAATCCCACCACGATTGATGTCTGTTTTTGATCTATTTATAAATACAATATCATTATAACTAAATGTAGGTTCCATTGAGTCTCCTGAAACATTTATCGCTTCTATATTTTTCAGTTCTCTTTCTCCTCCAAGCATAAAAACAAAATGTTCTGGAATTTCAAGCTCCTCAATTTCTTCATACTGTTCATCAGTCCCGCCACCTGCACTTGCATTTACATCATTTAGATACTTAATCATATAGAACTTATTTGTAGCTTCTACCAAACTCTCAGGAGATTGACCATAGAGCATCCAGTTAATTGAGATTGCTTTTTTAGCGCAAAAGTCTAAAAGCTCGTTAAATGGTATCTTATCCCTTTTTTTCATGGTTGCAAAGTTCATCTGTGATATTCCAAGAACCTCTGCTACATCTTTATCGAAAACTTTCTTAGGAGAAAATTCAGGTGAAATGATACTTTTAATCTCTTCTACTATATTAGCGAAACTATTCATGACAAACCCCTTTTTTTTAATAACTTATAGGCTTAGTATATAGAAATATTGCAATAAAGTCAAAAATTATATGTCATTTTGTCATATTTTTAAAAATTTATTTCGAAAATGTGTAATATATTTGAAATTTAAACATTAAAAGGATTTAAAATGTCATTGATTATTAAAAATGCAGAGACTCTGTTTGAAAGGTTTGAAGAGAGATTAGAAAATTGGGCAGAGAGATTATTTTAACTCTTCTTCTTTCTCTTCATTAAGTCGTTCTTCTTCTCGTTTTAGTGATTTGTTTTTATGATAACCACCAAAAATAAAAATCATAAAAAGTACAAACAAGACAATCATGATGATATCTATAAAAGAGTTCATTATTTAAGCCTTTGCAAAAGTACCATAGTTTTGACGAATAGCATCATAGAGAATAATCCCAACACTAATTGCCAAGTTTAAACTTCTTCCATCTTTTGTCATAGGGATGGTTACATTTCTCTCTTTATACTTGTTAAGTACCTCTTCTGGAATTCCAGCAGTCTCGCTTCCAAAAAAGATGAAGTCACCCTCTTTAAAATCGGTCTCAAAATAAGGTCTATCTGTTTTAGTCGTTGCAAAATGGGCATTTTGTCCTATTTCGTTGTTTTTAAAAAAATCATCGATACTTTCCCAAACATGCAAGTCGAGTTTCTCCCAGTAGTCAAGTCCAGCACGGCGCACTGCTTTTTCATCTATATCAAAGGCTATTGGTTTAATAAGGTGAAGAGAAGCTCCTGCATTAACGCATAAGCGCCCTATTGCTCCAGTATTATTTGGAATCTGTGGATTCACTAAAACTACATTAAAAGACATTAAAAAATCACCGTTCTATTTGCGTACACGAAGATTCTATCTTCAAGTGCTAGTTTTAGTGCACGTGAGAGTACTACTTTTTCTACATCACGTCCCGAACGCTGCATATCTTTCCAACTGTAAGCATGATCAACATGGATAACCTCTTGAGCTATGATTGGACCCTCATCAAGATTATTATTCACAAAATGTGCAGTAGCGCCAATTATCTTCACACCTCTATCATACGCTTGTTTATAAGGATTTGCTCCTATAAATGCTGGTAAAAATGAGTGATGTATATTAATTATTTTATCTTCAAATGCCTCAACGAAACGCGGCGTTAAAATACGCATATACTTTGCAAGAACAATATAATCAACATCCTCAAAAGAGTTTATACACTCTATGATTTTTGTTTCATGTTCTGCTCTTTCTATCCCCTCATGTGAAATAGTTACATAAGGAATGTCAAACTTACTTACTACTGACTCTAGGGCGTCATAATTTGAAACGACAGCAAGTATGTTTGCCTCAAGTTCACCAGACTCGTGACGAATGAGTATATCACCTAAGGCATGTAGCTCTTTTGTAGCCATAAGAATGATATTTTTTTTCTTAGGCTCTATCACTTTAACGCTTGAGCTTGCAGGAAGAGCCTTTGTAATTGCTTCTGTAAGTTCACTTTTGTTTACATCACCATCTACGACACTTCGCATAAAGAACTTATTACTCTCTTTGTCAACAAACTCACTATTTGAGAGTATATTTAAATCATAACCATAAAAAATACTAGAGACTTTATGAACCAGTCCCTTCTCATCATTGGCATCTATTAAAACGCGATATTGACTCATTTAGAGTCTCCTTTTTCTAATGTCTGAACCCTTAGGTCGATGGTTGCTAGCGTGTACTCTAAAAAGTTTAAGGTCATATCCACTTTCGCCTCTATATTTGCATTGTTAGGTGCTTGAAAACCTTCAAAAAGTACAAGAAGCCTCTCTCTTATTGAGTTAAGATACGCTAGTTCACTATCAATCTGCTTGTCAGCATAGTCGTCGTAAGTAGATTCTGACAGCTCTATGTCATCTTTTATCTCTGATGTTTCTTGAGGTGTTACTGTAGGTTCTACCGGTGATTCATCTTCCATTTCAGCCAAAGTTGAGAGTATAACGTCTTTTAATTCCATGTCTTTAGTAACCACCTTTCAAACTCTTTAAATTCCACTTCGCTATCCATTTTTAAAAAGTAATCCTTCATTTGAGTATTTACTTTTAAAAACTTCTTTCTCATACCTGACAATCTTCTGATGGCGATTTTTGCATCACTATTATCAGGGTCATTTTTTAGCACCTCTTTATATATCTCCAATGCTTCTTCTTTAAGACCCTGGAGTTCATAAATATTTGCTAAAGTGAGTGTCTGCATAGTTAGTTACTTTTTATCTCTCTATGTAGTTGGCGATTATAGAACCCATTTCACTTGTTGAACACACTTCTTTTGCATCAAATTGAGCTAAGTCTCCAGTTCTATACCCTTCACTGAGTGCTTTTTTGATAGCATTGTCAATTTTATCAGCTGCTTGTGTCTCACCCAGCGCAAAACGCAACATCATAGATGCAGAAGCAATTGTAGCTATAGGATTTGCGATACCTTGACCTGCAATATCTGGTGCACTTCCATGAATCGGTTCATAGACGCCTATCTTGTCACCTACAGATGCTGACGGTAAAAGACCGATAGAACCACAAAGCATAGAAGCTTCATCACTTAGAATATCACCAAATATGTTTCCAGTAAGCATTACATCAAACTGTTTTGGATTTAAAACTAGTTGCATAGCCGCATTGTCTACATACATATGTGTAAGTGTAACATCAGGATACTCTTTAGAAACCTCAGTTACCACATCTCTCCAAAGTTGAGAAACATCAAGAACATTTGCTTTGTCTATTGAGCATACTCTTTTGTCACGTTTCATAGCAATTTTGAAGGCATGATGCGCAATTCTCACTATCTCATCACGAGTATAAACCATAGTGTTCCAGCCCTTATCTTCTGTACGTCCCTTTGGCTCTCCAAAGTAGATACCGCCAATAAGCTCACGAACCACCATTATATCAACACCCTTAATGATTTCAGGCTTTAGTGAAGAAGCATTTATGAGTTCATCATACACCACTGCAGGACGAAGATTTGCATAAACGCCTAACTCTTTTCTAAAGCGAAGAAGTCCACTCTCAGGACGCTTTTCACGAGGAAGTGTATCCCACTTCTCTCCTCCGATAGCACCAAATAAAACTGCATCAGACTGCAATGACTTTGTAATAGTTTCCTGTGGAAGAGGATCTCCTGTAATATCATAAGCACATCCACCCATCAAAGCCTCATCATAATCAAACTGAAGCTCACAGCATGATGCAACTGCATCTAGTACTTTTACTGCCTCATCTATTATTTCTGGACCAATTCCATCACCTTTGATTAGCGTAATTTTATAGTTTTTCATTATTGACCTTTTATCTCATTTTGTGCAAAGTTCATTAATCCACCCGCATCAATCAACTCTTGCATAAAAGCAGGAATTGGAGTGAAGTTATATGTTTTATTTGTAGTGTTGTTTGTAATGGTTCCAGCATCCATATCTACTGTGAGATTATCACCTTGACTGATCTCAGCACTCTCTGGAAGTTCAAAAATTGGCAATCCCATATTAAATGCATTTCGATAAAAAATTCTTGCAAAAGTTGGAGCAATAACTGCTGCAACACCTGCTGCTTTTAATGCTATTGGAGCATGTTCTCGAGAACTTCCACAACCAAAATTTTCACCCGCAACGATAACATCACCAACACGCATATTGTTAACAAACTCTGGGTCAGCATCTTCCATTACATGCTTTGCAAGCTCCTCTGGAACTGAGGTGTTTAAGTATCTAGCGGCAATTATTAAATCCGTATCAATATCTTTACCAAATGTCCAAACTTTACCGTTTATGTTTGCTTTTTTCATATAACTTCCTAGTATCTTTATTAAAATAATTTCGTGATTATAGCCAAAAGGAGGTTGAAGTTTTATAAAAGTAGCTTAAAGTAAGAAGAAAAGAGGCTTAATATTAAAAAGTATCAAGCCTTATATCGGTTTATATTATCGTTTTAGATTATTAACGGTCTGAAGCATTTCATCACTTGAAGTAATTACTTTAGAGTTAGAATCATAAGCACGTTGACCTGTAATGAGATCAGTTAGTTCAACGACCAACTCAACATTTGAAAGCTCAACAAAACCCTGACGTATTGTTCCAAGACCATCTACACCAGGAGTTCCTTCGACTGGTTGACCAGAACTGTCTGTCTCAACATAAAGATTATCACCTCGAGAATGCAAGCCTGCAGGATTGATAAAATTGGTAGTGTTGATTTGACCTATCTGTGTAGCCTGAGTTTGACCCGCTTGTACAACAGTTACGATTCCATCGGTACCTATGCTAATATCTGTCGCATCAGGTGGAACAACAATTTCAGGAACAAGTCTGTAGCCATCACTGTTTACTATAGTTCCATTATCATCCAGCTTAAAAGCGCCATTTCGTGAGTAAACCTCACTGCCATCTGGAAGCTCTAGTTTAAAAAAACCACGACCGGTTATTGCCATATCAAGCTGATTATCAGTCTGTTTAAGTGAACCTTCTGAAAAGATTTTATTTATTGCTGTAGGACGTACACCTAACCCGACTTCCATACCTGTTGGACTTTTTGTTACATCACTTGTTGATGTTCCTGCATACTCCATAACTTGATACATAAGATCAGCAAACTCTGCACGAGACTTTTTAAAACCTATTGTGTTGACGTTGGCGATATTATTTGCCGTAGTGTCAATTTGTGTCTGCATACCCAACATTCCTGTTGAAGCAGTATAGAGTGATTGCATCATAATTTAACCCCTTGAATTTGTTTCATATTTTTAAGCCTTTCTCGCTAGTTTTTCTATTGCATCTTTATTCATATCATTCATATGGGTATCCATCACTTTTTGATACATTCCAACAAGACGATTTGTTTCAATGAGAGATGTCATCATCTTCACAGCGTTGACATTACTTTTTTCAAGAAAACCTTGTAAAACAGCATCAGAACTATCAAGTGGTTTTAACCTTGCGATGTCATCAACCTTGTAGAGACTGTCACCCTCTTTTTGGAGTAATGAAAGGTTTTGTGGATTTGCGATAAAAAGTTTTTTGTTTTGCACTAGAGTCATACTATTGGGTACATTTGTAAAGAGTTGTCCATTTTTATCTACTTCTATTGTGCTGTCTTGTGAAGCAAAACTTATATTTCCACCTGACTTAAAATAATCATCAGCTAAGACTTCATACCCTTGTCTAGTGACTAAGACACCCTCTTCATTTTTGGTAAAAGAACCATCACGTGTGAGCCTTACACCTTCTGGCGTTTTTACAGCGAAAAATAAGCCCTCACGTGAGAGTGCAAAATCTAAAGGATTTGAACTTGCTTGCATAACACCTACAGAGTGATCAGTGTAAGCATCTACTACCTGAGGTGCTCGTGTCATTGTCCTATTTATAAATGCTGCACCATCCTGTGAATGATTTTCATTTGGAAGAGAATCTCTCGCTTCTTGATAGATGCGCATAAAATCTCCAACAACGAGATTATCCTCTTTAAAACCCGCAGTATTAACGTTTGCAAGATTATTTGCAAGAGTGTCAAGTCTATTAAACTGCGTCACCATTCCAGCTGCTGATGAGTAATATCCTGTCTGCATTTTTTACCTTTTATCAGATATTTTACGGTTAAAAAGCAAAGTGTGTTCCAGTTTTTATTTTATATCCCTTTAATTCTATTTCGGTATAATCCACTCTTTAAAAAAACTTAAATACTGGAGCATACGCCCATATGACAGCAAAAGAACTCAACAAAGCACTAGAGACCTTCTTCGAAGAACACAAAGGGAAAGATTGTGTTACTTATGAGTCTCTAATAGGACTTTTTGACAAACAACCAACAGCCGCTCAGGCAAAAAACATCTTAAAGCTTATCACCAAACATAAAAAATGCATCTATACTTCTAGCGAACACGCAAAAAAACTTAACGATCAAGAAGCAGAAGCTAGACGCTCTGCACAAAGAAAAATGCTTGAAGGTAATGAAACTGACAAGTTTGATATCCTTAAAGAGCATGAACTACTAGAATGGTCACGTTCTGATTCTCCAGTTCGTATGTATCTACGTGAAATGGGACAGATTCCACTTCTTACAAAAGAAGAAGAGATAGAGATATCTAAAAAAATAGAGGGTGGAGAGAGTATTATCATTGATGCTATCTGTTCCGTTCCTTATCTAATCGACTTTATTCTGGACTACAAAGAGCCTCTTATTAATCGTGAACGTCGCGTAAAAGAGCTCTTTAAAAGTTTTGAAGATGAAAAAGACGACGATGATGATGATTCTAATGATGACGACTCTAACAGTAATGAAGAAAAATCACTTTCTGCTAAAGATAAAACGAGAGTAGAAAAAGTTTCAACTAGTTTCAAAGCTTTAGAAAAAGCGAAAAAAGACTGGATTAAACTTACAGAAAAAGCTCCTGAAGATTTAGATGCTGAACTCGATGAAGAGATTGTCACTTACTTTTTAGGACTTACTTTTAAGAAAAGTGTACTAAAAGAGAAGTTACTTGACCTTGGTCCAACTTCTAAGCTTATCAATGAACTTGTAAAAGCGATGGAGACAGCACTTAAAAGTGATGATGGTTATGACAAGGAACTAAGACGTCTTGAGTATAAACTTCCACTTTTCAATGCTACACTCAAAGCAAATCACAATATTCTTGTAGGTAAAATTCAAGATTTAAATAAAGAAGATATTGCAAACATGGTTCCAGAAGCTACTATGGTTTCTACATATATGGAAATCAAAAAGCTTGTGCAAACAAAAGAAGCATCTAAAAACTCTTTTGATATGGAACCTGAAAAACTTTCAGACATATTAGAACAGATTAAACGTGGTAAAAACATCTCTGAAATCTCTAAAACGAAGATGGCAAAATCAAACCTGAGACTTGTTGTATCTATAGCTAAACGTTACACTAATCGTGGTCTCCCTTTTCTTGATTTGATTCAAGAAGGAAACATTGGTCTTATGAAAGCCGTTGACAAGTTCGAGTATCAAAAAGGTTATAAGTTCTCTACGTATGCGACATGGTGGATTCGTCAAGCTATTTCACGTGCGATTGCTGATCAAGCGAGAACTATCCGTATTCCTATCCACATGATAGAAACTATTAACCGTATCAATAAAATCATGCGTAAACATCTTCAAGAAAACGGAAAAGAGCCGGATGTTGAAACAATTGCGACAGAAGTTGGTCTTAGCGTTGAAAAAGTTAAAAATGTGATTAAAATTACAAAAGAGCCTATCTCACTTGAAGCACCTATCGGTAGTGAAGAAGATGGACGTTTTGGAGACTTTATCGAAGATAAAGCTTCTCTTTCTCCATCTGATGCAATACTCAAAGATGACTTAAGAGTTCAAATTGAGACTGTTCTAGAGCAACTCAATGAAAGAGAAAAAGCAGTAATCAAGTTACGTTTTGGAATTATGGATGATGAGAGTGATAGAACACTTGAAGAGATTGGTAAAGAATTGAGTGTAACACGTGAAAGAGTTCGCCAGATTGAATCTTCAGCAATTAAAAAGCTAAAACACCCAAAAGTTGGGCGTAGACTCAAAAACTATATAGAGGAATAATTTCCCTTGATGACATTTGAACAACAGTGGATTGAGTATGATTACAACCCTTTTATATTATTTAATGCAGGCGGAAAGATAATCTCTCTCAACTCGGAAGCTCAGTTTTTACTCGGTGCAACAACTGCATCTGAGCTTTTTACTCTCGCGCAAACATATGCGAATGTAAACTTTGGATTTAAGACGAGTTTCTTGGACTTAGAGTATGGTAGATATAAGTTCTTTGGTGTAACAGTTGGGTATGAGAATGAAGAAGAGGTAGGAATAAAACTCTATCAGATGCCTTCAATGAAACTCAACACGAAGAAACCCGAAGGTGAACTCACAAACATATTTACAATTACTGATCTTTGCATATCAACAAACTCGATTGGTTCGACAATAGAGTTTACAAAATCTTACGATCCTACAATCCCTGAGATAGTAATTGATTCAAATCTTTTAATCAAAGTTCTTAATAAAATGTATCACTGTTTTGACAACAACAATAGCATCGACACAAAAGTTTTTTATAGAGTTGGAGAGCATGTTAAATTCGAAGGAAAAAAGTATAGCATTTTTTCTATATCAATCAGTGCAAAAGATATAAATAAAACAAAAAGCATTGAAGTAAAAGCATTTGCACAAAACAGTGGTTTTTACATAGATATAGTAAACGAAAGTATAAGTCTAAATATCCCTATGATAACCGCTTAGTGAGTATAGAAGCGGTTACAATTCCTACAAGCAGTGCAGGCAAGTAAAACTTCAATTCCAAAACATCATTGTTTTTCAGAGCTACAAATCCTAAAATAAGTAAAAGATAAGGAACAAGTCTAAAAAGAGAAACACTAGCTCTCACACCATGCTTCATACTGCTTAGACTAAATGTTTTTATTTTTGCACGTTCCTCTTTTACTATGGCTTTTAAGTCAAGTTCTTCCGCTGGTGCTTCATTAAGCGGTTTATCGTCATAAAGTTCATGCGGATCTTCTATCGTGTCTAGAAGGTCCCTATCTGATTCATACTCTCCAGAATCTCTCTTTGCTTCTACCATCTTTTTGTATGCTAATGCAGAACCTAAGATTATAAAGAAGGAGCTTAAAAAAGCAACCTGTACATTTATAAAAAGTGTTACAGAGTAGAAATAACTTGCAAAAATAAACAGTTCGACAAGTAAAAAAGTTTTAATACTTCGTTCCACCGTAGTCCTCGTCATCCTCATCGTCTTCTAATTGTTTTTTAATTGCGTAACGAGGTTCTTTAGATAAATCCTGCATCGCCTTATACTGCTTCGAGTATGCTTTGTAGATATTTAAAACAGCAGCTGCCACACCTATAAAAACACCTATCCAAAATGTCCACCCAATACCTGTCAAACTGCGAAGTAACCATCCAATTCCAACACCCATAAGTACAGCCACAACCATTGATATGCCCAGAGAAAGACTATCAGCAGCTTCAATGATTGGTTTTATACGTGGAGCTTTCTCTTGCTCTTCATTCGTACTAGACATTTTTTATCGCTTTAAATATTCTTTGAGCTGCAGCTATTGTCTCGTCAACCATAGCGTCCGTTACCGCAGTAGACATAAATCCTGTCTCATATAATGAACAAGCAAAGTAAAAGCCTTCCTCTATCATAGCAGCGTGAAACTTCGCAAAGAGTTCCGCGTCTGAATTTGCCGCGTCGGCAAAGTTTTTAACAGGAGAGTCGCTAAAGAAAAAGCCAAACATGCTTCCTCTTACATCTATTTGCATCGGAATCCCCTGCTCTTGAGCTGCTTTTTGTATTCCTTCTACTAGTCTCTGACCACGATCTTGAAGGACGCCGATAACTCTTGCATTTTGTTTAAGTTTTGTAAGAGCCGCAAGACCCGCTGCCATCGCTACAGGATTTCCACTCAGTGTTCCTGCTTGATATACTGGTCCATCTGGGGAGAGCTGTGCCATTATCTCGCGTCTCGCTCCAAATGCACCAACTGGCATACCACCACCAATCACTTTACCAAGTGTTATAATGTCTGGTTTCACACCTGTAATGGACTCTGCCCCATTTACACTTGCTCTAAAACCACTCATCACTTCATCAAAAATGAGTAATGTTCCATTTTCATCACAAAGCTTCCTTAACTCATGGAGAAACTCTTTATCAGCCGGAACAAGACCCATATTTCCAGCAATTGGCTCAATGATAATGCATGCAATATCCTTAGAGTCAGTAAAGCATTTTTTCACACTCTCGATGTTGTTATACTCAGCTAAAAGTGTATGTTTTGTAAAATCAGCTGGGACACCAGGACTTGATGGATTGCCAAAAGTTGCAGCACCGGAACCTGCTTCAACTAAAAGTGAATCACTATGTCCATGATAACACCCTGTAAACTTTACTATATCATCACGACCGGTAAATCCACGAGCTAAACGTATAGCTGACATAACAGCCTCTGTCCCACTACTCACAAAACGGACTTTGTCAATGGAATCAAAAAATGAAACAACTAATTTTGCAAGCTCTGTTTCAGCTTCTGTTGGTGCTCCAAAACTAAGGCCGTGTTTTACTGCTTCTATTACAGCTGCTTCAATTGATTCATCTCTATGACCAAAAATGAGCGGTCCCCATGACTGAACATAATCGACATACTTATTACCATCTACATCAGAGAGATAAGCACCCTCACCCTCAGTGATAAAAATAGGGACACCCCCTACACTTTTAAATGCTCTTACTGGAGAGTTTACTCCTCCCGGAATTAGCTCTTGTGCTTCATTAAATGCTTTTTGGGATGTTTTTCTACTCATTAATACTAACCTTAAATATTGTTTTTATCATTATATCCAAGTACTATTAATGTTCATTTGATATAATCTTTAAAATATATAAATAAACGGAATTTTTTTGAACAGATCTACTTTTGCACTCTTTGTAGCGCTCTTAATACATATAATAATCTTACTCCTTTTTTGGCTTTTGGGAACACTTGCCCCTGAGTTGAAAAAAACTCAAAAAGAAGAAAAAAAACTTAAAATATCTCTTAAGGAACTTCCTAAAAAATACAAAGACTCAGGAATGACAAAAGAGAAAAAGCCACCTCCACCTAAAATAGCACCTCCAATGCCCAAAGGTTCACAACTTGAAAAAATAGTAGAGAAACCACCTGTAAAGTATGAACCCAAAAAGCCTATAAAAAAACCAACTCTCAATAAGCCTAAAAAAGTTCTACCAAAGCCTAAACCAAAACAAAAAATAGAGCCTCTTCCGCCAAAGAAACCTTACATACCACTTTTAGCAAAGAAGAAGGACTTAAACGTAACAAAAGAGAGGAAAGAAAGCAAGGTAGACAAAAACCCTTTAGCCTGGTTAAGCGAAGATAGGTCCGCACAAGAAAGCAAGAAACAGAAGAGTTCTTCTCTTGCAGGTAGTAATGTATCAAGTGATGTAAAGGAACTATACGGAGAAGAGTTTGGAAAACTCACACCCGGACAACAAAAGTACATACTTGACAACCAAGAGATAATGAGACGCATCACACAACAAGTGCTTAACCGTGTAGCAAGAGTAAACCTAGATAGAAACCTCAATGTAAACAGAAGTAATGTAATAGAGTTTTATCTTCATCCTAATGGGGATATGAGCGACTTTAAATTTCTCTCAAAGAGTGGATACTACACACTTGACGATATCACTAGAGAGACTATCGAGTACGCATATTCTAAATACCCAAGACCATCTGAAAAAACTTTAATCCGATATAATGTATACTACCATCTAGCAAGGTATTAAAAACAAAAAAAAAGAATTAAGCTCTATGAGTCCAACACCATACATGCTTACTTCTCACCTTTACAAATATAAACATCCTAGATCCTCAAGAAGAGATACAATTAAGAGAGTACTTATGGTCTCAGTTAATGAAAAGCCAGGTACATCAATCTCGTAAATATGATTATTATATTGCGATTGTATACTTAGACAATGCGATAAGAAAATAGATATTTGAGATAGTAATAGATTTAAAGTATAGAACCTATTAAGTTCTATACTCATTAAGAAGTGAATTTAACTGAGATGTCATTTCAGAAAGATTATCTGATGCTTTTGCAATACCTTCAACACTCTTAGCATTTTGAGAGGAAAGTTTATTGATCTCTTCTACCTGATTTATCATGTGGTCAACTGTTTTAGAGTTAGCAACATAGCCAGTAACAGTTTTTTCAACTTTTACAACTGATGCTTGCATAGAAGTAACACTATTATCTATCTCAACTTCAACATTTTGAGCGTTCGTTGAGAGCTCTTCAATTTTGTTTGCATTGTCTGAAATTTGTTCACTTGTATCTTCAACAGACTGCACAATAACACTAATCGTCGCATTTATCTCTGAGAGAGATTTTTGCGTACGCTCTGCAAGCTTTCTAACTTCATCAGCAACAACAGCAAAACCACGACCATGCTCACCTGCACGAGCAGCTTCTATAGCCGCATTCAATGCAAGAAGGTTTGTCTGATCCGCAATATCAGCTATGACATTCAGAACGTCTTTAACTTGTTGTGTATCCTGTGATAACTGTTGCAGCTTATGTGCCATTTCACTCTCGACTTGAGAACGATTATAAACCTCAGATGCCAACTCTTTAATACTGTTGTTCGCACTAAGGAGCTGTTTACCTGTATCGTCTATCTCTTGTTTAACAATTTGCGCATCACTAATAGCAATTTTCAGAACTTCTTGTAGAGAAGAACCTTCGCTTGTTACATCTGAAACTATCTCAGCTTCTTGTATAGCCTTCCCTTTTATATCTCCCGATGTAGTAGAAAGATTATCTGCAATAGACGCATTTTCACGAGACATCTGTTTTGCTTTATCAACTGTCATACGTACTTTTTCTATAAAAGCATTAATGTTTGAACTCACTTCATGCATCTCATCACCTGGAGCTATATCAATTTGGCTTGTTAAATCACCTTCTCCTTTTGCTAAGCCATATGCAGATTCTTGCAACAATGTAAGTTTATTAATGACAAGTTTTTGAATAGCGATGATGATTACAATAATAAGTGAAATAATGATCCCAATGGCAATAATAGAGATAACATTTCTTGTCTCAACAACACTTTCTAAGGCTTCATCCTCATCCATTTTGACAATTAGTCCCCATTTGGCACCAAAAAAATTCACCGGAGTATACGAATTAAGTATTTCTACCCCTCTATAATCAATTCCAATACCTGCACCTGACTCTCCATTAATAACCTTATCTGCAGCTTCTGTATTCACTTTGAAAACATCTATAGTTGTTTGAAACTTCTGTACTAGATCATCTTGAATTTGACTCACAAAACGACTATCTGTTTTCATTGCATGATCTTGTCCAATTAAAAATGCTTCTCCTGTTTGACCAAGGCCTGCTTTTTCAAATTTTCCATGAAAGTTCATAGTCTGGTTAAGTGTTTCTATTGGTAGTTGAAAGATAAGTGCACCTTCTAAATCCTCATGAAAATAAAGTGGTGTAGCAATAAATGCCGCAGGAGCGTTATAGCTTGGCTCATAGCGAGAGAAATCATCAAAAGCGACCTTACCTACTTCTAGTTTCATAGCTTTATTATATGCACGAGCCAGACCACTGTCTTTATATGGTCCGGTCAAAAGATTTGTAGCGTAGTCTTTCTCTTTTTCAACTGTATATACCACTACTCCCTCAGCATTTACCAAAAAGATGTCATAAAGCCCAAATTCGTCTAAAATCGCCTTGAATTTTCTGTGGTAAAGAGCATGCTGTTTTGAGTAATCGTCTTTATGACCTTTATTTTGATGCAGTTCTTCTTTTTTTCCTATAGGATTTTCATTTTCGATTATATAAAGAGATTGTGCAATTTTTCCATTATTTGTAGCAGGGATATACTCCGTAGTTGACTTTCTTGAAGCCACACCTGGAAGTTCAAATTCAACCTTATTTAGATACTCTGAATCATAATGAGAGATTAAAGATTGAGTTATCTCATCCATATCTAAATCAGTTTCATCCTCAAAAGCTTCAAAAGCATCACTCAGTCCCCAAAGAGTCTGTACTGTGTTAATATCACCTGCATTGGAAATGATAAGGCCTTTAAAAAACTTTGTAAATTCAAGTAAGCCTTCTGCCTTTGCTTCCGCTATACTGTTTAATTGGTCCATTCTTGCCTTTATAAGTGCGTCAGAAGATTTACTTATCGATACAATGGATATAGATATACCAAGTAAAACTAAACCTATGACAGTAAATGCCACAAGCCTAAATTTGATACTTTTAAAATTCATGAAACGTTCTCCTAGTTCAATCAAATATTAAAGGATTATATCATCACTTTTTATAGACAAACTTAATCATAAAAAAATAACTAAATTTAATAGTTATTCTTCTCTAAAAGTGTCAAGGCACCTTTATATATTGGTTCATCGATAAAACCATACTCATCATCACTAAAACCAGTAATACCCTCTTCTTTATGCATTTCAAATAGTTTAACGATTATTTGCGCTCTCTTAATCTCTGCTTCTTTATCTACAAATATATTATTTACCAGCTCAGCTTGTTTTGGAGAGACACACCCTTTGGCGTCATAGCCCATATTTTTTTCTAGCTCGATCCATTGTGAAAACATATTTAAATCTTTATACTCTTGAAAGACGAATGAAACAGGCTTGATTCCCATGGCCTTTGATGTGATAAGAAAATGGGAAAGCATGTAGTGCATAGTAGGATTATCTATGTTTATCAAAGCCTGAGATAGTTTCATGTCTGCAAACAAATCAAGTAGACCAAGATAAAAAGTGCTCACCCTTTGATTAAACCCGAGAGTTGAAAGATTATGCCAGGCTAAAGCGGTCTCTATTGAGAGGTGTAGTTCTATTTCATCATGTAAAAGAGCTAAAACATTTTCCACCTCTTTTTTGTCTTTTATCTTTGGTACACGTATAGCATCCGGCATAAACTGATTGAGATATGCTATCTCTTCATATCCGCCTTCATCAAGAGCATTTACACGTACTACAAGTTTTTTGTCGCTTTTTTGCAACCTTGAAAGGTATATGGCGCACAAAACTAAAGCAAAAGGTTTCTCTTCCTTTGAAACACCATCTTCCAGGTTCAACATAATACAGTCTGCTTGAAGTGACTCTATTTTTTCTAAATGTTTTATATTGTTACATGAAAGCATCAGAACCGACTTAAAATCACTTTTTTTATTTAATTCTCTATAGCTTGGCTTAGCCATCCCATCAAGTAGTTCCAAGTCTCTCTTTTGATATGCTTCTTCTATTTTACTTAACATTTTTTTTCTTTTCTTTTTTTTTGTTTTTTTTATCGTTTTTATGTAAGTGCAGATAGAGTGCTTGTATCTCCTCATCTGTTAAAAAGTATCTAGGCATACCTCTTTTCCTCTCATTTAGAGCTTTACGAAACTCTTTGAAACTCAAAGTTTTAATCACTGGTCCACGAAAGCTTTTTTGCTTCTTTTTATGAACATAATTAGCTATGAGTCGTCCTTCTCCCCTCTCTCCATGACAGAGTTGACACCCTATACCTCTAGGATTTTTGTAGAGCTGCGCTGCATACTCGGTTTGTGTGATAAAGTCACCTGTTGCATAAAGAAAAATCGGAACTATTAAAAAGAGAATATGTCGCATCATTAGCCTAATATTATTTTAAAAGGGTATAATAACAAAAATATTATTTATGAGGTTTAAATGCAGTTACTAGATGGTAGATTACTTTCAAAAAAGATAGAACAACAGGTAAGTGAAGAGGTTGTAACACTCAAAGAAACTTGTGGTTGCACTCCTGGTTTAGCCGTTGTTTTAGTAGGTCAGGACCCGGCAAGTGCTGCTTATGTAAACATGAAAAAGAAAGCGTGCGACCGTGTAGGTTTTTACTCTATTACACACGACATGCCTGCACACATCTCTCAAGAGGCAATAGAGCGCACTATCATCAGTATGAATGAAAATGACAGTATAGATGGCATCCTCATCCAGCTCCCTCTTCCAGAACACATAGACACAACAAAACTCCTAGAACTTGTAGACCCAGCCAAAGATGTTGATGGTTTTCATCCATTTAATGTAGGTCGGCTTGTGACAAACCTTGATGGTTTTGTACCATGTACTCCACTTGGTGTTATGGAACTTCTTAAAGAGTATGACATAGATGTAAAAGGGAAAAACTGTGTAGTAGTCGGCGCTTCAAATATTGTTGGAAAACCGATGGCATCTCTACTTCTCAATGCAGATGCAACTGTTGAAATTTGCCATATATTTACAGATGATTTAAAACGCCACACTTTAAATGCAGATGTTATTTTAGTAGGTGTGGGAGTTATCAACCTTATCACTGAAGACATGGTAAAAGATGATGTAATTATTGTAGACATCGGTGTAAGTAGAACCAAAGAAGGAAAACTCGTTGGTGATGTTGACTTCGAAAATGTAAGTAAAAAAAGTTCTTATATAACACCAAGTCCTGGTGGAGTCGGACCGATGACCATCGCTATGCTACTAAGCAACACTCTCAAGGCCGCAAAAATAAATGCACAAAAAAAGAAGAATGCGTAGATGAAAAAACTTTTTAATAAAGCTTATAAATTTTCAAACTCGTGGACAGGAACAGTTGTCATTGTTTTATTTGTCATCTTTTTTATTGCTCAAGCTTTTAGAATTCCTAGTGGAAGTATGAAAGACTCTCTACTCATAGGAGATCATCTTTTTGCTAAAAAGTTTGCTTATGGTATCTCTATGCCTCACATTCCTTTTCTTGAGCTTTCTATTATGCCATGGAGCAATGACTTACGTCTTATGGACGGAGACACTCCCAAACGTGGAGATATTGTTATCTTTAGATATCCTGGAAATGTAAAACAGCATTTCGTAAAACGCTGTGTTGCACTCCCTGGAGATGAACTTTTTGTGGCGAACAAAGACCTTTTTATCCATTTTAAAGAGGGAAATGAATGGATAAAAGAGAACTATAAAGATTTTGATATTGCTATCTACTCTGAAAAACTTTGGGTAAAAAATCCTTATATGAAAGAGCACCCTGGGATTCATCATGATGAAAAGATTATAAATGATGGAAACTATCCAATGCCTGTCTTTTTTGTGCAGCCACTTACAGTTGAAGAAGACACATACTTTATGATGGGTGATAACCGTGACCACTCAAACGATAGTCGTTTTTGGGGAGCAGTTCCTTACGAAAACATAGAAGGGACTCCTTGGTTTATCTACTTCTCCATAGATGAAAACTGGGAGATTCGTTGGGACAGAGTTGGAAAAACACCAACAGATTTAGAACAGTCACCATATTTAGATAAGGCGATAGAAGAGCGTAAAAAAACAGACAAAGACTACTATGGACTCACTTGATATACTCAAAATAGCTGCGGCAGTATTTGCTTTAGCTATTGCCATTATCGGACATGAGATTATGCATGGGCTCATCGCCTATGTATATGGCGACTCAACCGCGAAGAATGCAGGTAGACTCACTATAAACCCAGTAAGCCATGTTGACTTAGTCGGAACTATTTTAGTACCGGCATCGCTCTACTTTTTACCTATGCTTTTTGGAGCTGAGAGTGGATTTTTGTTTGGTTGGGCAAAGCCCGTCCCTATAAACACTTCCACGGTTATCAAAAATGGTGGATACAACGCAGCTATGCAAGTTGATTTGGCAGGTATAGTCTACAACTTTACTGTAGCAGCATTTGCTTCCATAGCTATTGTTGCTATGAGTCAACCAACAACAGCTGATTCACTTGTATATGTTTTTGCATACATATTCGTCTATCAACTTCTGATTATAAATGTAGTACTTGGTGTTTTTAATTTACTTCCTATTCCACAGTTCGATGGGGCGCACTTTTTAATGCACTTGAGCTTGAAGTATAAGATAAATGCAGTGGCAGAGTTTTTTTATAAAAATGAGAGATATGGTATCATTTTTGTACTTATTATATTAATGACACCACTTAAAGATTATCTTTTAATTATGCCGGTACAACTTGTACTTGGTTTACTATTATCACAATAAAAGGAAAAAAATGAAATTTTACATCGCTACAGACCATGCAGGAATTGACTTAAAAGATTACACAGTCGAACTTTTAAAAGAGAAAGGTCACGAAGTTGTCGATTTAGGTCCTTTTTCAAAAGATAGAGTTGACTATCCTGATTATGCACACAAAGTTGCAGAGTCTGTTTTAGCTGAACCAACTGCTCAAGGTGTACTCATCTGTGGAAGTGGTATAGGAATGAGTATGGCTGCAAATCGTCATGCTGGTATTCGTGCTGCTCTGTGTCATGATGCGTATACAGCGACTGTCGCACGTGGCCACAATGATGCAAATGTCTTATGTTTTGGTGAACGTATAGTCGGTAAAGGTGTGGCAGAGTCTATCATCGATGCTTGGCTTAGCGGTAGCTTCGAAGGTGGTCGTCACACTGCAAGAGTAGAGAAGATAGAAGCTTAATAAATTAAAGGACAATAATGATGTTTTGGAACTGGTCACTTTTAACGATACTTTCTATTGTTTCTATCTATCTTTTTGTAAAAATGTTTTACTTTAAAAGTATTACAAATAAAGAACAAAGAAGTAACGATTTGATGAAGTTAACACTTCAAGAAGCGGAGATACTCATCAGAAAGTATCAGATACAACTCCAACGTGCTCTTGGGAATGTAGATATTTTAAGTGAAGAACTTACAAAACTAAGAAACGAGCTTAAAGTTCTCAAGCAGCGTAACTCAAAACATAGACAAGAGACTGATAGGCTAAACGGTAAGATTAAAGCTCTTGAGGGTCGTATAGACGCTCTTCTTTAAAGAATAAAGATGAAAAAAGGAACTCAGATGAAGTTAAGTGCGACAGAACGTAAAATAATTGAAAACTCAATAAGAGATATAAAAGACTTCCCAAAAGAGGGAATCGTTTTTAAAGATATTACAACTCTTCTTAATGACAAAGAAGCGTATGGCGTTTTGATGAATCATCTCTACCAAAGATATAAAGAGTACAACCTAGATTATGTTGCAGGGATTGATGCACGTGGCTTTATTTTTGGAGCAGCTCTTGCACAGATGCTAGGTATTGGTTTTGTACCTATTCGTAAAAAAGGCAAACTTCCCTACACAACTATCAGTGAAAAGTACGCTTTAGAGTATGGTGTAGATGAGATAGAAGTGCATATTGATGCTTTTGGTAAGACAAAAGATGCGAGAGTTCTAATAATAGACGACCTCATAGCAACTGGTGGAACTGCAAATGCAGCCGCAACATTAGTAAGCCAAACAGGTGCGAACTGCGTTGAGTGTTGCTTCATCATTGGTCTGACATTTTTAGATGGTATAAAAAAACTACAAGAGAAAAGTGAGGTTTACTCACTCATAGAGGTTCAATAGATGTATATTCCAAAAGCAAGTAAATTCGATCCAGATAAAAATGGACACTTTGGTATTTTCAGTGACACAAGTACAGCATTTGGTGGACGTTATGTTCCCGAAACACTTATGCCCGCACTTCTTAAACTCAAAGAAGAGTATGACACTATCCGTTTTAATGAAGACTTCTGGAAAGAGGTTGACTACTATCTAAAAGATTATGTTGGTCGCCCTTCTCCACTCTACCATGCTGAAAACATATCTAAAGAGCTTGGAGCAAAGATATACCTTAAACGTGAAGACTTAAACCATACAGGTGCACATAAAGTGAATAATGTTATCGCACAAGGACTTATGGCAAAACGCTTAGGTTATAAAAAAGTTATCGCAGAGACTGGTGCCGGGCAACATGGCGTTGCTACTGCTACTATCTGTGCTTTACTTGATTTAGAGTGTGAGATATTTATGGGTGCCAAAGATGTAGAGCGCCAAGAACTTAATGTCTTTCGTATGAAACTCCTTGGTGCAAAGGTAAATGCTGTAGAAAGTGGAAGCTGTACACTCAAAGATGCTATGAATGATGCTATTCGTCACTGGGTTACAAACACGAGAGATACTTTTTATATCATCGGAACTGTTGCTGGACCACATCCCTATCCTATGATGGTACGAGATTTTCAAGCCATTATAGGTTGGGAAGCAAGAGCACAAATTTTGGAAAAAGAGGAGCGTCTACCAGATCATGTACTAGCATGTATAGGGGGTGGCTCAAACGCTATCGGTATGTTTCAACACTTTTTAGAAGATGAAGATGTTGAGTGTACAGGGATTGAAGCAGGAGGTCTTGGTATAGAGACAGACAAGCATGGCTGTTCACTCAAGAAAGGTCGTCCGGGTGTTTTACACGGACAGATGTCTTACCTTCTTCAAGATGACGATGGACAAGTGCTTGAAGCACACTCCATAAGTGCAGGACTTGACTACCCTGGAATCGGTCCAGAACACGCTTTTCATAATGACAACAAATCTGTCACTTATGATAATGTCACAGACCAAGAAGCGCTCGATGCCTTTGTATGGTTATCTCAAAAAGAGGGAATCATCCCAGCATTTGAGTCAGCTCACGCGATAGCATACCTTAAAAAAATGCCAAACATAAAAGACAAACTTATCATCGTAAACCTCTCAGGTCGCGGCGACAAAGATATGATTCAAGCCAAAGAGATACTTCATTTCGACTAAGGAAAAAATATGAACATTCAACTATTAAACCAAAATATTGCTGATGCTAAGAGTGACATTAGTTTAATCTATATGACAAAAGAACAACTCAAAAAAGCTAAGCATAAAAAAGCTCTCAAACTTGCAGGGTTTAGTGCAGTAGGTGATACTATCTGCTTTTTACATGATAAAAACATACTCGTGTGTGGTATAGAGGAATTTTCTGCTGATGAGATACGCAGTGTCTCTAGTATTGCTATCAAAGCACTCAAAAAGACAAACTACAAAAGTGCGAACGTTACTATAGATGATAAGTCTCTTATCTACGCTCTTGTTGAAGGTTTTGTGCTTGGTGGTTATGTGTATGATAGATATATGAGTAAAAAAGACAAACCTACACTTAAAGATATCTCACTTATATACACAAAGGACGACTACAAAGAGGCCATCAAGACTTTTAGTGATGCTATCATCGTGGCAGATGCTACTTGTTTTACACGTGACATAGTAAATACTACTCCAGAAGACATGAATCCTCCTGCTCTTGCAAAGTTAGCAAAAAAACTTGCAAAAGAGAACTCTCTTGAGTGTAACATACTGAATGAAAAAAGCTTAAAAGAGGAAAAATGTACTGCGATGTTAGCAGTAGGTCGTGCATCTCGTCACGAAAGCAAGCTCATCCATCTAGCTTACAAACCAAAGAACCCTAAAAAAGTTATCTCGCTCATAGGAAAAGGTCTTACATACGATAGTGGTGGACTGAGTCTTAAACCTGGTACTTCTATGGTAACGATGAAGATGGACAAAGCGGGTGCTTGTGCTGTTCTTGGTATGATTAAGTCTATAAGTGAATTGAAGCTTGATGTTGAAGTACACGCTTTTGTAGGTGCAGTTGAAAATATGATAGGTGGAGACGCTTACAAACCAGATGATGTTTTAGTAAGTAGAAGTGGAAAAACCATAGAGGTTAGGAATACAGATGCTGAAGGACGTTTAGTACTTGCTGATGTACTGGACTATGCACAAGACAAAGTAAATGCAGACTATATCTTTGACTTTGCAACGCTTACAGGTGCCTGTATGGTAGCGGTTGGACAGTTTACAACAGGTGTTATGGGTCACTCTGATGAGCTAAAATGCAAAATAAGCGACGCTGCACTAAATGCAGGAGAGCTTACTGCACCACTTCCATTTAACAAGCACCTCAAAAAACAGATAAAAAGCGAAATAGCTGATATCTGTAACATCTCTAACAAGCCTTATGGTGGAGCTATCACTGCAGGGCTCTTCCTTGATGCCTTTATCAAAGAAGAGAACAAAGCGAAATGGTTACACTTTGACATTGCAGGTTCAGCATACACAGAGAGTCCATGGGACTGTAATGTGTACGGTGGAACAGGTGCCGGTGTACGTTTTATGAGTAAGTTTATCAAAAATATTTAATGCTCTTTAAAAATTTTCTCTTCTTACTTCCACTTTTCTTAATTTCTAGTTGCTCTTTAGGGGCAACGGAATACCTTCAGAGCAATTACTATGTGAAAGCAAACTCAATTATGCTTTCAGACCTTGTTCCTGAGCCACAAAAAGATGTACAACTTTACACCATACGAGAAAATAAATACACAAAAAGGGTAAAAGCCAAAGAGGTTCTAAAAACGCTTAAAACCTATGGATACCAAGATTACGACTCAAGAAATCACTATGTTCAGTTTACTAAAAAAAGCCCTATAAACACAGAGAAAATAAAAAAAGAACTTATACGACATTATAAAAATAGATACAAATCCATAAAGATAAAGTCTCTTACTCTTGCACCAAGAACCTACCTAGAAAAACTTCCGCAAGTGTATGCATTTGGCATAAACAAACGTGAACACCTTGCTAACAAAGGCTACTGCTACATTTCCACTCCAAATAAAAAAAAGATATTTTTTAACTATACCCTCTATGCTTTAGTAGATGTTTTTGTGAGTAAAGGTGACATAGAGCGAGGAACAGAACTCTCAAATCTAAACACGAAGAAAAAGAGTATAATGCTAGACAAATTTAGGGCTATGCCTCTTCAAGAGATTACAAGACATACCCTTGAAGCCAAACACAGAATCAAGGGTGAAGATGTGCTTACGTCTAGAGATGCCGTGGGTCTCCATCTTGTAAAGCGTGGTGCTACTGTGAGTGTTTCGCTTAAAAACAACGGTATAAACATTTCGTTTTTAGCAGAAGCCCTTACAAATGGTAGAGATGGAGATACAATAACGGTTCTCAACCGTAATGGTAAAAAAATAAAAGTCCGAGTAATCGGTCACAACAGAGCGGAGATGTAAAAAGATGCAAGAAGTGAAAAGAAGGAAGATTGTTATTGCAACAAGTGGAGCAAGTGGAGTCAACCTAGGTCTAAAAACACTAGAACTCCTTCCAGACTCTATAGAAAAGCACTTTATAATGTCAAAAAATTCTCAAGTCGTGCTCAAAAAAGAGATGAATGTCAAAAGCCATACAAATGAAGATATCTCGGCCAGCATCGCCTCAGGCTCTTTTGGTGTAGATGCGATGATAATTGCGCCTTGCTCTATGAACACACTAGCAAAAATAGCGTGTGGAATCTCTGACAACCTTGTAACACGCTGTGCTTCTGTAATGCTAAAAGAGCAAAAAAAACTCATTCTCGCTCCACGAGAAATGCCATTTTCGGCAATAGCACTAGAAAACATGCATAAACTTGCAAGTTTAGGTGTTATCATAGCGCCTCCAGTCATGGCTTACTACTCAGAACAACAGACGCTTGACGAGATGGAGAACTTTATCATTGGAAAATGGTTTGATATGTTAGAAATAGAAAATAATTTATATAAAAGGTGGGAATAGATGGAGAACAAAATAGCACTCTACCCAGGAACATTTGACCCCATAACGAATGGTCACTTTGATATCATAAAAAGAGCAACCAAACTTTTTGATGAAGTCATTGTTGCAGTTGCTCTTTCACAAGACAAAAAACCTATGTTTACTCTTGATGAACGTATTACTATGGCAGAAGAAGCTGTCAAAGACTTAGCAAATGTACGAGTACTCGGGTTTGATAAACTCACTATTGATTTAGCACATAAACACAGTGCTTCTGCACTCATCCGTGGACTTCGTGCAGTGAGTGATTTTGAGTATGAACTTCAACTTGGGTATCTCAACAACTCACTCGATGAGAACATAGAGACTGTCTACCTGATGCCAAAACTTCAAAATGCATTTATAAGCTCCTCTATAGTTCGAAACCTTTTAAAGTTTAATGGAAAAACAAACCACCTCCTCCCAAAAGAGGTGCAAAATATCATAGGAAATATGAAGTCATGTACATTGCAGTAGAGGGAATCGATACAGCAGGTAAAAGTACTCAAATAGAAGCACTCAAAGCGTACTATCCAGAAGCTGTCATCACAAAAGAACCAGGTGCAACCGAGATAGGAAAAGAGATTCGAGAGATGGTTCTTTCAGCTCGTGCTCAAAGCAAAAAGGCAGAGTTTTTACTCTTTTTAGCTGATCGTGCTGAACACATAAAAGAGGTGGTTGAGCCAAATCTTGGTGAAAAGACAATCATTTCCGATAGGAGTGCTGTAAGTGGTATTGCTTATGCACTTATTCAAGGTGAGGTAGAGACGAAAGACTTAGTGAGTTTAAATAATTTTGCTACAAATGGTATCTATCCGCAAAAAGTCTTTCTCCTTTACTTGACAAAAGAGGAACTCGAATTTAGACTCTCTCAAAAAGAACTTGACGGGATAGAGCTTCGTGGAAGCGAGTACCTCCTTCGCATACAAGATGCTATCATAGAGGCGACAAAGCTCCTGAACTTAGAGCTTGTAAAGATTGATGCCACAAAAACACGTGAAGAGATCACACAAGACATATTAAACAATATCAAATAAATGGGCCTTATAAATTACGACTATGTCAACGAAAATGAGAAGGCTCTCGTTACGCTTTTTCTCTCTTCAAAAAAAGTTAAAAAATACATCCTCGGAATCAACAAACTTACAAAATCCGTACAAAAAAAGATAGAAGTTGATGGAGTTATTGACGACTTTACTCGTGTGCAACGTTCCCGTAAAAAAGAGGTTTTAAAGATAGAAGATGTACCCAAGGACTCTATCATACTCTGGACATCTTCTGGGAGTCCTCTAGAGGTCAAAAAAGGCTTAGATGAAATGGGGTTTCAGCATATTAGTTATCTTTCTCTTTGTAAGTACTCAAGCCTTGACTTAGAGCCTCACCCCTTTATAATGGACTTTGCAAATGACTATAAAAACAATAGTTTGCTATACAGTCATTTATACAGCAAACTCTCAGATGAGAAATCAAAAACTGTTTTTGAAAAACTTGTAAACTTCAAAATAAGTTTTGACTATGACTTTATGCTTGGCTTTACAAACGACCATGAAGGACAATACTTCGATACAGAAATTATTCCCCCTATACAAAACATTCGGTTCGTGGATGGTGGAGGTTACGTGGGAGACACTGCAAGCGAAGTTATCAAAAACTATCCAGACTTTAAAAAAATATATCTCATTGAGCCAATTCCTCAAAATATTCGTATAGCCAAGCGTGAACTAGGCGAGTATGAGAACATAGAGTTTTTAACCTGTGGGGTTTCAAATAAAAAAGAGACACTTTTCTTTCATGAAGAGAAGTCTTTCTCATCTATATACGGTAAAGGTACACAGAGTGTTGATGTCGATACTATTGACAACATCGTTAAAGAGAGAGTTGACTATATCAAACTTGATATTGAAGGTGCAGAACAAGATGCTATCGATGGGGCAAAAGATACTATAAAAAAATATAAACCAATTCTTGCAATCTGCGTTTATCATAAGGCAGAAGATTGGTACAAAATCCCTCAAAAAGTTTTAGCAATAGAGAGTGACTACAAGATCTACATGAGACATTATATGGAAGGGATCTTTGAGACTGTCATGTACTTCATACCTAAACAATTATAAGGAAACTGTAATTTTATTCGCTCTATAATAGATAATATTTCAAGTTCTTAAGGTAGTACCATGAAAAAAGAAAGTGTTACAATTGACGCAAATGAAGCTGTTGCCAGAGTCGCACACAAAATCAATGAAGTCATAGCCATTTATCCCATCACCCCATCTTCTCCAATGTCAGAACTTAGCGAAATATACACAATGCGCCAAGAAAAAAATATATTTGGTGCTCTCCCAGAGATAATGGAGATGCAGAGTGAAGGGGGTGCGAGTGGTTCAGTACATGGTTCACTCCAAACGGGAGCACTCACAACTACTTTCACCTCTTCACAGGGTCTCTTACTTATGATACCAAACATGTATAAGATTGCTGGTGAGCTTACTCCAACAGTCTTTCACGTGGCGGCGCGTTCTATAGCAGCACAAGCCCTTTCTATCTTTGGTGACCATAGTGATGTAATGTCGGTTCGTCAAACCGGTTTTGCCCTACTCTCTTCAAACTCCGTTCAAGAAGCACACGATATGGCTCTTATAGCACAAGCTGCATCACTTAAGTCTCGCATACCTTTTTTACACTTCTTTGATGGATTTAGAACTTCTCATGAAGTAAGTAAGATAGAACTTCTTGATGAGTCAACCCTAAAAGAGATGATAGATGAAAAGCTTGTCAAAGAGCATAGAGAACGTGGACTCTCACCAGACCATCCTGTTATACGTGGTACATCACAAAATCCGGATGTTTACTTTCAAGGGAGAGAGAGTGTCAATAGTCACTATGAAAAACTTCCTCAAATCCTCCAAGAGGGTATGGATAAGTTTGCATCACTCACCGGACGTGACTACAAGCTTTTTGACTATGTAGGTGCCAAAGATGCAGAACGAATCATAATCATTATGGGTTCAGCTGCAGAGAGTGTACATGAAACAGTAGAGTACCTTACAACACAGGGCGAAAAAGTAGCTCTATTAAAAGTAAGACTCTATCGTCCATTTTCAATGAAACACTTTGTAGATGCTTTACCAAAGAGTACAAAATCAGTAGCCGTACTCGATAGAACAAAAGAAGTCGGTGCTTCGGGTGAACCGCTCTACCTCGATGTTGTCAACGCCCTCAATGAACTCAGAGAGCAAGATACTCTGGCATTTAGTATGCCAAAAATCATTGGTGGACGTTATGGACTCTCTTCAAAAGAGTTTACTCCCTCTATGATTAAGGCTGTTTTTGATGAACTCAAAAAAGAGAAACCTAAAAATCACTTTACCATAGGGATAGATGATGATGTAAGTCACACATCTTTGGAGTGGAATAAGTCATTTACTGTCCCTAACCCTAAAACACTCCAAGCGATGTTTTTTGGTCTTGGAAGTGATGGAACAGTAGGAGCAAATAAAAACTCTATCAAGATAATTGGAGAAGAGACACCGAACTTTGTACAAGGTTACTTTGTGTATGACTCAAACAAGTCTGGTTCTATGACTACATCGCATCTACGTTTTGGTCCAAACTACATTCACTCCACCTACCTTATAGAACAAGCGGACTTTATTGCATGTCATCAGAGCGTTTTTCTTGAAAAGATTGACATACTCAGACATGCCGCCCAAGGTGCGACTTTTTTACTCAATTCTCCATTTTCTAAAGATATTGTTTTTTCCAAACTCCCTCAAGTCGTTCAAGAAGAGATTATAAAAAAAGAGTTAAAACTTTTTGTTATAGACGCCGCTAAAGTAGCCAAGGCGAGTGGAATGGGTAGACGCATCAACACAGTGATGCAAACCTGTTTCTTTGCTATATCTGGTGTTTTACCAAGAGAAGAAGCGATAGCAAAAATCAAAAAAAGTATAGACAAGACCTATGGAAACAAAGGTAAAAAAATCGTAGAGATGAACAATCTTGCAGTTGATAATGCACTAGAAAAACTCTATGAAGTCGACATTCCTACACATACACAAGGCAATAAAGCAATGCAACCAATGGTCAAGGGAGACTTTGATGAGTTTGTAAAAGAGATTACAGCAAAAATCATCTCAGGGGATGGAAATGAACTTCCAGTCTCCGCAATGCCCTTTGATGGAACATGGCCAACCGGCACGACTCAGTATCAAAAACGTAACATCGCTTTGGAAGTACCAGTTTGGGACTCTAGCACCTGTATACAGTGTAACAAATGCGTGATAGTCTGTCCGCATGCCGCTATTCGCTCTAAGGTTATTGATGAAGAGCTTTTAGATGATGCACCTGGAATTTTCTCTTATGTAAAAGCAAAGGGAAAAACTTTTGAGCCAAATGAGCAGTTTAGCATTCAAGTAGCAGTTGAAGATTGTACGGGATGCTCCCTTTGTGTTGAAGTATGTCCTGCAAAAAATAAATCACAGACAAACCTTAAGGCTATCAATATGACACCCCAAGAAGAGGCACATGAAGAGGGTGTAATCAATTGGGATTACTTTACCAAACTTCCAAACTATGACAGATCTAAACTCAACCATGCAAAAGCAAAAGAGTCACAGTTCCTTGAGCCTCTTTTTGAGTTCTCAGGAGCATGTCCTGGATGTGGGGAAACACCATATGTAAAACTTGTTTCACAACTCTTTGGAGACCGAATGGTCATAGCAAATGCCACAGGGTGTTCTTCTATCTATGGAGGAAATCTCCCAACTACACCGTGGAAGAAAAATAGTGATGGACGCGGTCCAGCATGGTCAAACTCACTCTTTGAAGATAATGCGGAGTTTGGTTTAGGTTTTCGACTTGCCATAGACAATCATGCGCAAAACGCCAAAAACCTACTCTCCAAGCTTAAAAAATCTATTGGCACTGAACTAGGAGAGAGTATTTTAAACTCAAAACAAGAAGATGAACCAGAGATATTTACACAAAGACAAAGAGTTGAAAAGCTTAAAAAAGTTCTTCAAGAGAATCAAGGAGATAAAGAACAAAGACTTCTAAGTCTTGCCGACTATTTAGTCAAAAAATCTGTCTGGATGATTGGCGGAGATGGTTGGGCATATGACATCGGCTATGGCGGACTCGATCATGTTCTTGCAAGTGGAAAAAATGTTAATATTTTGGTACTTGACACACAAGTCTATTCAAATACCGGTGGACAACAATCAAAAGCAACGATGACTGGAGCTGTTGCAAAATTTGCCGCATCAGGAAAGCCACAAACACCAAAAGATTTAGCAATGATGGCCATCGCTTATGAGAATGTCTATGTTGCAAGAGTTGCAATGGGTGCGAGTGATGAACAGACGGTCAAAGCTTTTGTTGAAGCTGAGAGATATGATGGACCATCAATTATCATAGCCTACTCACACTGTGTTGCGCACGGATATGACTTAAAGTATGGTATGGCACATCAAAAACTAGCCGTCGATTCTGGTCTATGGCCTACTTTTAGGTACGATCCAAGTTTGATTGAAAAAGGTGAAAACCCAATGAGGCTTGACTATAAAGGTCCTAAAATAGATGTAAAAAACTTCATGTATCAAGAGACACGCTTTAAAATGGTCGAAAAACTTAATGAAAACAATGCAAAAGAGTACCTCCAAACTGCTAGAGTACATGCCCAAGAGATGTACAAGCGATACCAAAACCTAGAACAGATGTCAGCACAAGAGAAGGAGTAAGAGATGGACTTAACTACTACATATATGGGACTAGAACTGAAAAATCCAATCATTGTCGGAGCCTCTCCCCTTACCGCTTCTTTCGAGTCTATAGTCGAGCTTGAAAAAAATGGCGCTGCCGCGATAGTTTTGCACTCTATCTTTGAAGAGCAGATAAATCACGAGATGCACGAGATTGACCATTTTCTTTTTAAAGGAAGTGAAGATTATGCCGAGGCCTTGGGTTACTTTCCAGAAGTTGCACTCAGTAACTTAGAGTCTGATGACTATCTTGAAGAAATCAAAAGACTTAAAGAGAATATCTCTATACCTGTCATCGCTTCACTCAACGGTGTTTCAAAAGGTGGTTGGCAAGAGTATGCAAAAAAACTTGAAGGGGCTGGAGTAGATGCAATAGAGCTCAATATCACATACATACCAACTGAGCTTGAGACAGATGCAAGAGAGGTAGAACGGCTCTACATAGACGCTCTACAAGCTGTACGAGAGATCGTGAGTATTCCCATAGCCGTAAAGATGAATGCTTACTTTTCTGCACCTGCACAGATGTCCAAAAAACTCGTAGAGAGTGGTGCAAATGGCTTAGTGCTTTTTGACCGTCCTGTTCACGTGGACATAGATCTTGAGAACTTAAATGCGACACAAACCATAACGCCAAGTAGCTCAAAAGATTTAAGTGAAACACTGCGTTGGAGCGCTATTTTATACAACAAGTTTGATGCCTCACTCTGTGCTTCAACGGGTGTAAGTTCGCATGAAGACATACTCAAGTCAATGATGAGTGGAGCAGATGCTGTGCAGATGGTGCACGCCATCATAAAAAATGGTCCAAGCCATATTGAAAAGGTGTTAAAAGATTTAGTCGCTTGGATGGAGGAGAAAGAGTATGTCTCCATAGAGCAGATGAAAGGAAGTATATCACTGCACCATACATCAAACCCTGCGGCATACCAAAGAGCCAACTATATGAGACTGCTTACGGATTATAGATACTAAACCTTTTGATAGAGTACACGAAAACGCGAGTTGGAAATATTTGACTCTTCTGTGTGTATATCAAACTCAAGTTCCTTTAGATCATGGTTTTTAAACATATCTATCTGCTCTTTTGTAAGTGGCCATGGTGGTCCATCAAACTCTCTTTGCTTTTGGTGAGCCACAACTAAGAGTTTTCCACCTGGGGCGAGTGTTTTTGCAACTGCTTCTATCATCTTCTCGCGAAACTTTACAGGGAGTGATTGAATCGTAAGTGCTTCAAAAACAAAGTCAAAATATCCATCATATTTTTGTGGCATATCAAATATATCCTGTTTTTCATAGATGATACCTGAGTCAATTGAGCGTTCTCTTGCTATATCTAAAGCTGCTTGTGAGACGTCTATGGCTACAACATCATATCCTGCAACTTCAAGAGCGTGAGCATCATCTCCCAGTCCACATCCAACTACAAGTGCTTTTCCCTTATGCGTCTGCATTCTATCATCTAGATAAGTTTGCAGTAATGGATTTACCGCTTTTCTTGCCCATGGTATATTGTGATGATTTTCTTTATGTTTTTCATAGACTTCATTAAACCACTCGCTTGCTTTGTTGTGTTCTTGCATTATAATTTATCCTTGTTATGAAATTAAAGTGTTAAGTTTTTTCTCACCATACCACCACAAAAAGATGGCTGATGAGAAGATAATGGCATTAAGTCCTAACCAGAGAGAGAGTATACTCAACTCAAAATATGCTAAAAGAGAGAAGACTACAATAGGCGCAAGAACTTGTCTATAGATACTTACGGGGGTTATAATTCCCGGTTTTGCTATACCTTGCAACATCGCTATGTAGATAAAAATCACTACAAATCCGTATGAAGCCACCCCACTTACACGTAAATACAGGGCCGTTTGTTCAATCACTAAAGGATCAGACGTGAGAAACTCCGCTAGGGACTCTGCAAAAAGTAAAAAGATAGAAACACCTAAAGTACTCATAATCCAACCATAGTTTACACCAAGCTTTAAAGTTGGTCGTATACGATCATAAGCTTTTGCTCCATTATTTTGAGAGATGATGGCAAGCACTGCAATGTTAAGGCCGATAACAGGCATCAAAAAGATTTGTTCTATCCTCATCCCTATACCAAATGCCGCAACTGCTTCTTTTCCGTATGGCGCTACAAAATATGTGATAATGTACATGCCAAACGCCATCATGAACATGTTTACACTTGGTGGCATACCCTGTTTAAGCAATTCTTTCATAACACTCCCGTCATACTCAAACATTCCAAAACCAGCCCATAGTTTACTTTTTGAAACCTTGTAAAAAAGGTAAGCAACAGTTAGTACCTCACATAAAAGCGTTGCAAATGCGATACCACCGATGCCAAGACCAAAATGCTCTATAAAAATGTAATCGAGTAAGATATTTAAAAATGCGGTAAAGATAAGTACATTTCTAAAGGATTTCGTATCCCCTATAGCATTTAGAAGTGCTGAAAAGAAAAAAGCGCCTACAAAAAAGACAGCTCCATAAAGAATAATGTTTATATAACTCAGAGTCTCTTGAACATAAGACGGATCACTTAAAGCCTGCACAAGATAAGGAGTTGTAACAATTCCACCAACACTTACAAATAGAGAAACGAACAGAGCAAACACTATTGCATTCAGTGTCACGTGTTTCGCCTTTTTCTCATCTTTTTCTCCAAGTGCATTTCCGACTAAAGATGTAACGGCTTCACTCATTCCTATACCTATGGCCAAAATCATAAAAAATATGGAGGCTGAAAGAGAGAGTGCTGCGAGTGCCTGTGTAGAAATCATACCTGCAAAAAAAGTGTCCGTCACATTAAACATAGTATGAAAAAAATAGCCTACAACTGCGGGAACAGATAACTTTATTATGTGCTCTTTTATAACGCCCTGTGTTAAATCCATACTCATTTTTTTCCACCTACTTGTTGAGGGCTTGATATCCTCTGAATTTCTCTTTTTTTACTTAATTTTTTCATGCGAACCCATCTATTTCTATCATAATGCTTATAAAACCACAAACATCCTATATCAAAACCAAAATAGAAAACCGATATTCCAGAAGGAGGATTTGCACTACTAATAAATGCGACCTTATCAAACCAAATCTCTGGCCAATGCCAACACCCATAGTACGTTCCTATAAGTTCTAAATAGACTACAACAAAAAACATAAAAAGAAAAAAAAGCTTTGTTTTAGGATAGCGCTTAAAAAGAGCTAACACCAGAAGCATACAGATAAACCCAAGGGTATCATTGGCAAATAACAGCCAAAGTGTCGAATAAAGTATCATACTTATATACAGAATATTTATAATCTGTTCTTGATACTTTTTTACCAAAGGCTCTTTTACTATGTAATATACACTCGCATAAATAAGAGAGTGTCCAAAGGGAACATAGAGAGGAAGGTTTTCAAGCCTATAAGTGTACATTCCAAACACGAGTGCAAACAGAAGCTCTCCAGACAATCCAATGATCAAACCAAACAACATCAGCTGTTTCACCGACTTTGAAGCAAAATAATAAACCCATGAAAAAGAAACAAGTACTAAAATGTTTGTATAGAGTTGATGCGCCTGTTCTGAGCCATCTAAAAAGAGACCTAACCATATAACGACTAAAGTGAATATATGAATATGAGGATATTTAACCTGCAGCATTTACCTTCTCTTCTAAGGCTTTTTGTTCTCGAAGCTTATCTTTCTTACTCTTTTTCTTTCCCTTTAATGGGGCATTTCCTTTAACTTTTTGTGGTATTTCACCTTGAAGTTCAAAGCCTTGTATCTGCTCACGTGAAAGCTTAATATCACTACGCTTTTCTATTAGTTTAAAATGATTCATAGATTCATAGTCTATGAAACTTATCGCTTCACCTGATTTTCCTGCGCGAGCAGTTCTTCCAATTCTATGTACATAATCAGCAGGAGACCTTGGCAAATCATAGTTTATGACACAGTCAATGTTGTCGATATCGAGTCCACGTGCTGCTATATCTGTCGCAAAAAGTACTTGAATTTTTCCCTCTTTAAAGGCGTGGAGTGTTGCATTTCTATTTTCTTGGTCTAGATCGCCGTTAAATGATGCGGCTCTTATATCATGCTTTCTAAACTTCTGTGCAATGTTGTCAGTCGCACGTTTATTAGCCATAAATACAAGAACTAAATCCCAAGAGTTTTCTTTAATGAGTGCTCTTAAAAGCGGTGCACGATTTTCACTGTTTACCTCTATGACTCTTTGAGATATAGCTTCTACTGTTTGCATCTCATCCATCTTGACTTCAACTGGGTTATTCATAATTTTTGAGACTATGTCAAGCATTTTTGGAGGATATGTTGCTGAAAAAAGAAGATTTTGTCTCTCTTTTGGAAGGGCTTGTAAAACAAGCTCCAACTCTTCGCTAAAATCGAGGTTTAACATCTTATCTGCTTCATCAAGTATGAGATAATCTAAATGCGCAAGATTCATCTGTTTTTTTCTTAGCACATCTAAAAAACGTCCACTTGTTGCGACTAAAACATCACACCCTTTTTGTACTTCAAAGAGCTGTTCTCCTATTTTTTCTCCGCCTATGAGTGTTACGACTCTTGGCTTTTTTGGTAGATACTTGGAGAACTCTTCAAACATTGAAGCTACTTGAAGAGTGAGCTCACGTGTTGGTGTCAAGACGAGAAGTTTTATCTTTCCTTTTTTCGCCTCGTCTCTACTCTGACTCCAAAGTTGCAAAACCGGTAAAATAAAACTAGCACTCTTCCCTGTTCCAGTTTGCGCTTGAGCTATAAGATCTCTGTTTTGTAAGATGAGAGGGATGACTTTCTCTTGGACGGCCGTCGGATTAATAAAGCCTTTATCCTCGAGTGATTTGAGTATCTCTTGACTTAATCCAAGCCTTTTAAATGTCATTGTGCAACCTCAAGGTTTAATTTTTCATATTGTAGTCTCTCTTGACTTTAAAAGAGTTTTTAAAAAGAAACAAAGCAAAATCTATAATAAAAAATGCTATCCTTACAAACTTAAATACACTAATTAATTTTGCAAGAAAAAAAGGATAAAAATGATTCAATCACTCCGAGGAATGAATGATATTTTAAGTGAGGACTATGAGCGTTTTACATACTTTATCAACACAGCAACCGATGTAGCTCAGAAGTACGGTTTTCACTTCATCGAAACACCACTTTTAGAAGAGACTGCTCTTTTTAAACGGAGTGTTGGCGAGTCTAGCGACATCGTTGGAAAAGAGATGTATCAATTCATTGACAAGGGTGAAAATGACGTTTGTCTCCGTCCTGAAGGAACTGCAGGTGTCGTACGTGCCTTTATCCAAAAGAAACTCGATAAGGCCGGTGGGATACACCGTTACTTTTACCATGGTTCAATGTTTCGCTACGAACGCCCTCAAAAAGGACGTCTCAGACAGTTTCATCAGTTTGGCGTAGAGAGTTTTGGTGTTGAGAGCGTATATGAAGATGCAAGCATGATAATGATGGTTAGCGATATCCTTAAACGCTGTGGTATCGGCTATAGACTCCAGCTTAACTCTTTAGGCGACCAGAATTGTATGCCTCAATATCGCGACTCATTAGTCTCGTTTATCGAGTCTGTAGAAGATGAGATTTGTGAAGATTGTAAACGCCGTAAAAGTACCAACCCTATTCGTGTACTTGATTGTAAAAACGAAAAGTGTCAGTCTCTTTATACTAATGCTCCAAAGCTCATAAACTCTCTTTGTGAAGGGTGTGAAAGTGACTTTAGCAAACTCAAAAAAATTCTCGATGACAACAACATTGCATACGAGATAGATACGAATCTCGTTCGTGGACTTGACTACTACTCAAAAACAGCCTTTGAGTTTGTAAGTGATAACATCGGAAGTCAAAGTGCAATAGCAGGTGGTGGACGCTACGATAGACTCGTAGAGTTTTTAGACGGACGTGCAACTCCAGCTGTTGGTTTTGCTATGGGGATTGAGCGATTAATGGAACTTATCGTTATGCCTGAGGATACACGTGAGGGTTACTATATAGGCGCGATGGATGAAGAGACTGTAGATTTAGTCCTTATGCTCGCTCAGAAGAAACGCCAAAGTGAAAAAGTAACCATAGACTACAAGGCAAAAAACTTCAAAAATCACATGAAAGGTGCAGACAAGGCTAACGCAAGATACTTCTGCATTATTGGTAGTAATGAAGTTGAGAGTCAGACCCTGACTGTCAAAGACCTACAAGAAAAAACAGAGACTACTGTCACATTAGGAGAGTTCTAATTGGTAAACTATGGTTTAGATGTTTGGTCAAATGAAAACTTTAGCATCGAAGATGGAGAATTAGTTCTTAACCATAAATCAAAACCTTCTCTTTTAGAAATTGTAGAGGGAATTCGAGCAGGTGGTGTACGAGGTCCAATGATATTGAGATTTCCACATCTTATCAAAAAACAGATAGAGACACTCTACTCCAATTTTGACAAGGCTATTCAGCACAATGAATATAAAGGTGGCTTTCACGCAGTTTTCCCACTTAAAGTCAATCAGTTTCCGAGTGTAGTAGAGGCTGTCACATCTGAAGGCGCCATACACAACTACGGACTTGAGGCTGGCTCTAAAGCCGAACTGATTCTTGCTATGAGTGAAACTCCAAAAGACGCACATATAACGGTTAATGGATTTAAAGACAAAGAGATGATTACACTCGGGTTTATCGCGGCTCAGAGCGGTCATAAAATAACCATAACCATTGAAGGTCTTGGTGAACTAGAAACAATCATAGAGGTAGCACAGGAGTGTAAGCTTAAAATTCCAAATATAGGCATTCGTATACGTTTACATAGTACTGGAAGTGGTACCTGGGCAAAAAGTGGTGGTATGGATGCAAAGTTTGGGCTCACATCAACTGAAATAATCGAAGCTGTAGCACTTTTAAAAGAAGCTGATATGATAGAAAACCTCACAATGATTCACTTTCATATCGGTTCACAGATGTCAGACATCGCGCCATTAAAACGCGCTCTTAGAGAGGCTGGAAACATCTATGCCGAACTCAAAAAAATGGGAACACCCGCACTTAACAGCCTTAATATTGGTGGGGGCTTGGCAGTTGAGTATGATCAGTATGTAAATGCAAAATCAAGAAACTACTCTATCGACGAGTTTTCTAGTACAGTTGTTTTCTTACTTGGCGAAATTATGAAAGCCAAAAAAGTTGCACATCCTGACATTTTTACAGAGTCTGGTCGATTTATCGTAGCTTCACATAGTGTTCTTATCACTCCTGTACTTGAACTTTTTTCACAAGACTACCAAGAGAGGCTCCTCAACTTCAAAGAGACAAATCCTCCTCTTTTAGAAGAACTGAGATACCTTGCAAAACAGCTTAATGAACACAACTGTACTGAGTATCTCCATGATGCCCTTGACCACATGGAGTCTCTTTTAACTCTGTTTGACTTAGGTTACATTGACTTACAAGATCGCTCAAATGCGGAGATACTTGTACACAACATCATTAAAAAGTCACTCTACTTAAAAGCTGATTACGCTACAAATGAGCTAGAAGAGTTACAAAGTAATCTCCAAGAACGCTACTTAATTAATGCTTCCATATTTCAATCTCTTCCTGATTATTGGGGTCTGAAACAACATTTTCCTGTTATGCCACTACACCATTTGGAAGAGAAACCAATTCGTGCTGCTTCTCTTTGGGATATAACCTGCGACAGCGACGGGGAGATTGGGTATGATGCGGAGAAACCTCTTCTACTTCATGATGTTGACTTGGACAATGAAGACTACTTTTTAGGTTTTTTTAATATTGGTGCTTACCAAGAGACTTTAGGAATGCAACATAATCTCTTCACACACCCAAATGAGTACACAATAGAGGTTAATGAGAACTCCTACAAGATACTTAACAACATAGAATCAAAAAATATTTTAGGGATACTAGATTCAATAGGATACAAGAGTGATAATATTTTAAATAAGCTTAAATCAGAACTACTCAAAAGTGACTTTATCACAGAAAAAGAAAAATCTGATACACTATGCAAACTAGAAACTTTCATACAACAGAATGGATATCTAAGAACAACTAACTAAGGTACTACATGGGAATTTATGCATCGATCAAAGAAGACTTTTCAAATGCTTACAAGAACGATCCAGCACTCAACTCAAAACTAGATTTTTTGTTCAACTACCCTGGTGTTTGGGCAATTGCATGGTACAGGGTCGCGCACAAACTCCATACATCGAACTTTAAAAGACTCGCTCGTATAATAATGGGATTCACACAGATAATGACAAATATCGATATACATCCCGCAGCAGAAATAGGGAGCCGCGTTTTTATTGACCATGGTACGGGCGTAGTTATCGGAGAGACATCCATTATAGAAGACGATGTTCTTATCTACCAGGGCGTAACACTTGGTGGAGTATCGCTTACTCATGGAAAACGCCACCCTACAATTAAACAAGGTGCCGTTATCGGTGCCGGAGCAAAAGTTTTAGGTAACATAACAATAGGTGAAAAAGCAAAAATAGGTGCAAACTCCGTAGTTGTAAAAGCTGTACCTGATTGTTCTACTGCTATAGGTATTCCAGCTCATGTTATAGAAAAAGGGCGTTGTACAGATCCGCTTATGCACAATATGCTACCAGATATCAATAAAGAGATGTTTGAGTACATGCTTAAGCGTATCGCAATACTCGAGCATATACTTGTTGAAGACAACAAAGAACTTCTAGAACAAGATTTAAAACTAGAAAATATATACGAATCGTTCATTACCTCTATGAAAAACTAGAATTTTTATCATTCTAGTTTCATATCCCTTATAATTTTAGTATAATTCTCTCATTATTTCATCTAAGGGGAATGCTATATTTATAGCCACTATATCCCTAGTAATTACAACCAAGGAAATACAATGCTAACAAACCGCATCAATACACTATCTGAATCAATTACGATTGCAATTACTACACTTGCTCAAGAACTTAAAGCTGAAGGGAAAGACATACTTAGTTTTTCAGCTGGAGAGCCTGACTTTGACACTCCTCAAGTTATTAAAGATGCTGCTATAGAAGCAATTAACGATGGGTTTACAAAGTACACAGCCGTAGATGGAATACCTGCACTCAAAGAGGCAATAGCAACAAAGCTCTCACGTGACAATGGTCTTACATATGCTCCAAATCAAATTATTGCAAATAATGGTGCTAAGCACTCTCTATTTAACCTTTTTTCAGCGACTATTGAAAATGGCGATGAAGTGATTATTCCTTCTCCGTATTGGGTGACTTATCCAGAGTTAGTAAAATACTGTGGTGGTACAGTTGTGGAGATAGAAACACAAGATGAAAGTGGTTTTAAAATCACTCCAAAACAACTTGCAAATGCCATCACTCCAAAGAGCAAGATGCTGATTCTTACCACTCCATCAAACCCGACTGGAAGTGTATACTCAAAAGAAGAACTTACGGCTCTTGCAGATGTGCTAAAAGGTACAGACATCATAGTCGCAAGTGACGAGATGTATGAGAAGCTCATCTACGAAGGAACGTTTACTTCAGCTGCAGCTATCAGTGAAGATATGTACCAAAGAACAATAACTATCAATGGACTTAGTAAATCTGTAGCAATGACAGGATGGCGCTTTGGTTACATGGCCGCGGCCAATAGTGATCTCATAAAAGCGACGAAAAAACTTCAGTCACAGAGTACATCAAACATAAACTCTATCACTCAGCATGCTGCAATTGCTGGACTCAATGGCAGTGCAGATGCAGATATAAAGATGATGAGAGAAGAGTTCAAAAAACGACGTGATGAAGCTGTTAAACTCTTTAATGCGGTAGATGGTCTAAGCGTTGTAAAACCTGATGGTGCATTCTATCTTTTTGTCAATATTAAAGAAGTTGAAAAAGACTCACTAAAATTTTGTAAAGATTTACTAGCACAGACTGGTGTTGCTGTAGTTCCAGGAGTAGGCTTTGGTAGTGAAGGTTATTTTAGATTTAGCTTTGCTACAGATATCCAAAGTATTCGTACGGGTGTTAAGCGTATTGAAGAGTTTGTAAAGGGCTTAAAGTAAGTAGGTTGAAAATACCTACTTCTTCAGTTCATAAAACTCTATTTTAAAGCTTTAAGAGCTTCAATAACTTCGTCAAGATTATCCATTGGAAGGTGTACTTTCCACTCTGGATTCTCACCATCACCCACTAAAGAGATACCGATACTTGCTACAGTACCACTTTCTGGTCCATAAGGCTCTTCTATTTTTGTGACAGATATCACACCGCTTTTTGTTCCGCTTAATGGAATCATTTTACTCATTTGACTCTCCTTCTTATTTTATTTAACAAGTCTAGCAAGTTTAGCCTGAATTTTAAGCCATACTTTGTGGTCCATAAAAGGAAATCCAGCAAATGTCTTCCCACTCTCTTGTACAGTTTTAGTTACACCTGTTCTTGCGGCAAAAGTATTAAAAGGAGCTATGTGAAGATGTCCTGCTACTCCCGACTGTGCACCAAAAACATTACTGCGTCCAACAACTGAAGAACCTGCAAAACCACTCTGCGCAGCGATAACACTCCCCTCGCCTATCTCACAGTTATGTGCGATTTGAATAAGGTTGTCTAAACGTGTACCACTCTTAATGATGGTCGTACCAAAAACAGCTCTATCTATTGTCGTACAAGCACCAATCTCAACATTATCTTCTACTACAGCGTTCCCATTATGGTATATTTTTTTATGTTCACCAAGTTTGTTCGAAGCAAAACCAAAACCATCACTTCCTATTACAGTAGATGCATGAATGATGCAGTTTGAACCAACCTTACAGTCTCTATAGACTACAACATTTGGATAGAGTATTGTATTGTCGCCGATAACTGCTCCTGAACCAATATAAACACCAGGCATAAGCTTACAGTTTTTTCCAATTGATGCCCCTTTTGACAAGTAGGCAGATGGGGATACAAAGCTTCCCTCTCCTATCTTTGCATCTTCACCAGTAGCATCTTCTATCTCTGGGGCAAACTCTTTTGAAAGAACTGCCATCTGCCAGTAAGGAGACTCTACGACTAAAGCTACAGATTCTTTTGGAACTATTTCTTGACTCTTTGCATCTACGATTATTGCAGCCGCATTTGAGTTAGCAACATCTTTAAGATACTTGCTATTTGCGACGAAAGAGAGTTCAGATGAAGTTGCATTACTCAAGGTGTTCATAGCGGTAATCTCTTTATCCTCTCCACTAAACTCTGCACCTATAAGTTTTGCAATCTCACTGAGCTTCATCTTTTATCTCTCTAGTGCTACAGCACCACTTCTTACAATCTCTTTTGGGTTATAGCGCTTGATTACATTTAAAAAGTTATCTACACGTTGTGGTTCGTCCGCTACCATTGCTATGATTACATTTTCACTAGAGTTTACTATCTTTCCATTGTAAGCACGACATAGTGTGTCTATATCTGTAAGGTTTTCAGTTACAGGGAACTTTACTAATGCCATCTCTTTCTCAACCATATCACAGTGTTCATAAACACGAAGAACTGGTATAAGCTTATGGAGTTGTTTTGTAATTTGTTCTATCACACGTACAGAACCAGCTGTAACAATAGTTAAACGTGAGTACTTGCTATCTGGAATTGGAGCAACCGTTAAAGAGGTGATATTGTAACCACGACCAGAAAAAAGATTTGTAATACGTGAGAGTACACTCGCTTCATTTACAACGATAACTGAAACAACTCTTCTTTCATTACTTTCAGTCATTATTTTATCTCCTTTTTCTCTAATAACATCATATTAAATAGGCTACCACCTGATGGAACCATTGGCATAACGTTTTCATGTCTCTCAACCATTACTTCAATAAATGCAACTATATTTTTTTCCACTGCATCTTTAAGAGCAGCATCAAATTCTTCTTTTGTAGTAACTCTATACCCTATTCCACCAAAAGCTTCAGAGAGTTTGACAAAGTCAGGCTGAACAGAAAGGTCAGTCTCAGAGTGTCGCTTATCATAAAAGAGTGTTTGCCACTGACGTACCATACCAAGATAGTTATTGTTTAGTATGATGTTGATAACTGGAATCTTTTTTTCAACTGCTGTCATCAACTCCTGGCAATTCATAAGAATGGAACCATCACCTGTAAAGTTAATAGACACTTTATCTGGTGCTGCTACTTTTACACCCATAGCTGCTGGAAAACCAAATCCCATAGTTCCTAGTCCACCAGAACTTATCCACTGACGTGGACGTGAAAATGGATAGAACTGCGCAGCCCACATCTGGTGCTGTCCAACATCCGTAGATATATTTGCGTCATCACCTAGAAGCTGACCAACACGTTCTATAACCCATTGAGGTTTTATTCTTTCACTATCTTCATGATATGTGAGTGGATGCAATTCATCAAAATTAGCGATAGTCTCTCTCCATCCCTCATAACGATTTGAGTCAACCTCTCCTGAGCTTTCAAGCATATCTTTTACAACTTTTTTTACATCACCGACTATTGGGTAGTCCGCGTTTACAAGCTTTGAGATAGATGCAGGGTCGATGTCTACATGAATAACATCTGCATTTTTGGCAAACTCAGAGAGTTTACCAGTTACACGGTCATCAAACCTTGCACCAAGTGCGATAACTAAATCTGTCTCACTCATAGCCATATTAGCAGCATACGAACCATGCATACCGAGCATAGATATAAGAAGATCATCATCATGTGCTAAAACGCCACGTGCCATAAAAGTCTCAACAGCCGGAATACCAGTTTTATGGATTAAATCACGTACCTCATAAGAAGCATTTGAGTTAATAATACCACCACCAAGATAAAAGAGTGGACGTCTTGCTTTAGCTATAGCGTCCATCGCTTTTTTTACTTGACGAGGATTTCCTTTTGTGTGTGGTTTATAAGTCTCTAAATCAAGTTCTATATCATAATTGAACTCTTCTATCTGAGCGGTAACATCTTTTGGAATATCTACATGAACAGGACCAGGACGTCCTGAATTTGCAATATAAAATGCCTCTTTAAGAACACGAGGAAGATCTTTAGCATCTGTTACGAGATAGTTGTGTTTTGTACAAGGGCGACTAATACCAATCGCATCGATCTCCTGGAAACCATCTGTCCCAATAAGACTCATAGGTACTTGACCTGATATGACAACCAAAGGGATAGAGTCCATGTAAGCATCTGCCAGGCCCGTCACAGCATTTGTAAAACCAGGACCCGATGTAATCATAGCTACACCAACTTTACCACTTGCTTTTGAGTAGCCTTCTGCTGCGTGAATTGCCGCTTGTTCATGACGAGTCAAAACATGCTCGAAACCATCTTGCTTATAGATCTCATCATAGACATTCATAATAGCTCCGCCAGGGTAACCAAAAACTGTAGTTACACCTTCTGCGATAAAGGCTTCTATAACCATTTGCGCACCGCTTATTTGCATGAAAAGTCTCCTATGTAAAAATTATTATTTTGAAAATTTCGTGATTATACAGAATTAGAGCTATTTTTTAGGTTAAAGCAGAAGGCATTAGCCGTTCTCAAATTCTAATCTAAGATTGAGTCAACTATCATTGATGGTCTCCACATACTTAAAGAACCATGAGTAAGGTGCTCCAATGTAAGTTTTGAGTTAGGATAACTGTCTTTAAAGTAGAGAAAAAAGTTTTCAATTTGATCTTGTAAACCAAAGTTGAGCATATAGTTTTTTATGCCGTTTTCTATCTCATGCTGTGCTCTTTTATTTACTACAGCATTTTCTAGTTGTACCATATAGCACCAGCCAAATATCGTTCCAATTGCCATATACTTTGAACTTGTTTTCATATACTTTGTCAAAGATTTCTCTACACCAGGAGAGTCCCCCTCAACAGCAAACTTGTTTGCTATAGCTAAATCCTTATTCCACATTTCTTGAAGCCTCATGCCGTCTTCCGTATCCTGTAGGTCTTCCGTTTCTGACATCATGTTGTAAGCAGTAACTATATCCCGTTCTTCAATTGCCTTAAAGAAGTTTTGACGTGAATCTATCTCTTTCATAAAAACTTTTACTTCCTCCGAAAAATCAGGAAAATCAACTAAGACATGTAAAATTCTTAACGCTCCATGGGTGTCACCCTTTTTGATAAGTTCTTGTGACTTAATGTAAAGACCGTCTGCATAATTCATAAGCGTCTCATACTCGGGAAACTCTTGTAAAAATGGATGTTGTTTTATAAGCTCGAAACATATTTTAAAATCTTTTTGTCCAATGGAAACTCTAAAGCGCCTATAAACCTCTCCCTGAGTTAAAAGCTCTTGAATTAGTTTTGTTTTTTCACTAATGCCCCTATAAGGCGCTAGTATATCTTTTGCCTTATCTGTACCCTTAGGCTGTAAGGCATACTTTTGCGCTTCTGCAAAAGATTTTTTCCATTTTACTTCTAAAGCCTTATAAAGTTTTGAGTCTTTATAAATAGGATATTTATTGGCTAAAGAGTATGCAAGGGCGAGCTTGCCCTGTTCTGCATACATCCTAAACTTACCAAAATCTGCATAGTCACGTATAACCTGTTGCATTATTCGATTTTTAGACGGTATATTTTTAAAGTGCTTAAAGAGAAGTACAGCTCTCTTTTTATCTCCATTTTGGAGTGCGATTTTTGCTTTTTCGAGTGTATTTTCCCAAAGGTTAGAGATTAGCTCATAAATCTTTGTATATGCGAGGATCGGGTTGCTATCTGCAGCTCCTTGGATAGACTCAAACTCTTTTTTCGTAAGTAGTTCTTTGAGAGTCTCCTCTCCCTCATAAATATCATAAGAGATTAAAAAACCATCCTCTGTACCTAAAATAAGATGATTTCTTGTCGCGTCAAACTCCATCGCGATGATGGGAGAAGTGATTTTAATGTATCGTCCAGATAAAAGCTCATATGTATGTAAATCATACAGAAGGACATACCCCAAGGCAGTCCCTAAAAATAAAAACTTTTCATCTGCACTCATTGTGATATTTATAACATCATCGTGAATGCCTTGAAGTCTCTCTATAACCTTACCATCAGCTATATTCCAAACTATAGCAGTCGAATTTTTATCTATACTCAAGAGTTTGTTTTTATGAAAAAACCTTACATGCATAACTGGAGCAGTATGCGCTTTAAGTTTTGTTCTTGGCGTCATTGTCACTAAATTAAAAAGAGAGATTTTTCTATCGTAACTTGCCGTCGCTGCCCAGTTTCCATTTTCACTAAAAGCTATATCATTTACTGTATCTACATGCACAGGAAGGGTAAAGACCAAGCTACCGCTTTTTACATCCATTGCGAAAGTTTTTCCATCGTCTCCACAAGAAAACATATACCTACTTAAAGGGTCAATTCCAACACACGAGGCTTCACCATGGTGTCTATCAACTTTAGTAATAATTTTGTTTGTTTTAGCACTGTAAAGACGGGATTCTCTACAATCAGATGTTAAAGTTGCAAAACACTCACCGTTTTTACTAAAGTCAAATACCTGCGTTTTGTATCTCTTATGAGTTATTTCAACCTTGAAACCATTCAACATATCAAAACTGTTTCTATCTAAATACCTAACGGTAGTTTCAGAATCAACTACTACTAAGCTATCATCATCAAGAATTTTAATTGAAACTATAGGCTTTTTAAGACTCTTAGATTTTACAATTTCCATAAACTATCTACTCCTTAAATAGCCCTCTTTTAGAAGTGTTTCTTCTATTTCTTCTTGATGTTCTTTACTCTTAGTTTCAACATGTACGGTTACATTTGCATCACCATAGTCAAGGGAGATAGATGTTCTGTCATATGCTATATGAACAATATTAGCATTTAGCTCCTGAAGTATCTGAGTAAAATGCATAAGAGAACCTGGTTTATCTATAAGAGTAACCGTTAGTTTCATTTTACGACCAGATTTTAAAAGACCCTTTTCAATAATCACAGAAAGAAGAGTTACATCCATGTTTCCGCCACTTAAAACTACAGCAATACGTTTGTTTTTTATGTCAGAAATTTTATGGTGCAGTAAAGCTGCAACACCAACAGCTCCAGCACCTTCAACAACAAGCTTCTGCTTCTCTAAAAGATATAAAATTGCGCTCGCTATCTCTTCATCGTCTACAGAAATAACTTCATCTACATATTTGAGAGCATACTCTAAAGTGATTGGAGATGTATCGCGTACTGCTATTCCATCTGCAATGGTCCGTACACCTGTTGAGTCTATTGGCTCTTTAAGGTCGTAAGAGTTCTTAAATGCAGGTGCACCAGTAGCACTTACACCAATGACTCTTATATTGGGATTTGTCTCTTTCATTGCAGTTGCTATTCCAGAAATGAGTCCGCCTCCACCTATTGGAACAATTACCGCGTCAAGATTTTCACAATTTTCCAGTATCTCTAGACCGATGGTTCCTTGTCCGGCTATAACTTCCGCATCTTGAAACGGGTGTACAAAAGTAAGGGAGTTTTTTGCTCCATACTCTTTAGCATAAGCATATGCCTCATCGTAGTTCGTTCCTGCAAGAACTACTTCTGCACCATAGTACTTTACTCCATTAATCTTTGTAAGTGGAGTCGACTCAGGCATAATAATGACAGCTTTAATGTTAAAAAGGGATGCTGAAAGGGCAACACCTTGCGCATGGTTTCCAGCACTCGCAGCAATAACACCACATGCTCTTTGTTCATCACTTAAAGAAGCTATTTTATTGTATGCACCGCGAATTTTAAAAGCACCCGTAACTTGCAGGTTTTCTTTTTTTAAAAAAATATCCGACTCCGTTACCTCACTTAAATATGGTGCATATGCGAGTGGTGTCTTAGCAACAACATCTTTTATCGCTTCTCTCGCTTGGTGTATTTTTTCTAAGTTTATCAACTATCAACCTAATCTATAAATTTTTATGTTCAACCATGCTACAATGGTTTTGAACGACTTTCATACCTGCAGCTTCAGCTTTTTCTGCTGCCGCATTATTCACAATACCCTTTTGAGACCAAAAAACTTTTACATTTCCCTTCTCTATACAAGCATCTGCAATAGCAACGAGTACATCAGGTTTTCTAAAGATATTCACCATATCGACATCAAACGGTATCTCTAAAAGCGAACGATATACTTTTTCTCCCAAAATAGTCTCTTCTTTAGGATAAATAGGCACGATTGTGTACCCAACACTCTGAAGGTACTTTGCAACCTTATGTGAGTCTTTTGTTTCATCTGGAGAAAGTCCTAAAACTGCTATAGTTTTCACTGAATCAAATATCTCTTTTATCTCTTGTTTGTTTGAGTTTACACTTGGAAATTCACACTCCACAATAGTTCCTTATAACTTATATTTATTATTATAAAAGAGATTATATCAAAAAGATTTTAAAGTGACATTTGACATACAAGAAGATTTTACCTATAGTAAGAAAAATGAGAAGGACAAAAATGAATAACGAAGATATAATCAAAGCATTTCATAATTTTGACAAAGATAAGTTTAGTCTTATAATATCAACGACTAGTCAAGAAAATGAACCTCTTACGAGCTATGCTCCTTTTGTAAAAATAGGTGAAGAGTACTATGTAAGTATCAGCTCCAATCTGCCCCACTTCAAAAATATGACAGAGACGAAAAAGGCTCATATACTCATTATCGAAGATGAGTCCAAAGCAGAACACATTTATGCAAGAAAAAGACTCTATTTTAGTGCTTCTTGTGAAATTGAAAATGATATGGAAAAAATCTTTAAACTCTTTGATGAGAGATATGGAGATAAACTCTTATTTTTACGAGATATGAAAGACTTTAAAGTCATAAAAATCACACCAAAAGAACGAAGTCTAGTTCTCGGATTTGGTGCCGCTTATAAGATGGGTGAAGATGGAAAACTTGCAAATAAAACCATATCACATAAGTAAACATTATAGTACGCCTTCCTGTCCAAGTCGGTAGAGTGCAAAATCGTACTTAAGAGGATCGTTTTTATCAAACTTTTTTAGGCTATTTGTAAGTTCTATAGCAGCTTCTAAATCATAGGTCTTACGCTTTAGTAAACCTAATCGTAAACCTATTTTATATGTGTGTGTATCAAGCGGCATGATAAGGTCTGTTTTGTTTATCCCACTCCACAGCCCCATATCGATATTATCTTCTCTCACCATCCAACGCAGGTACATCATCCAACGTTTCAGTGCTCCTGCACCTTTTGTTTTTGTCGTAACTTTAGAGATAAGAAAGGAGTAGCCTCTTGAGGAATGAGGATAAAGCGTTTGTAGCTTCTGTATTACTGCATTTACACCTTCTATTACACTATATTTTTGAGAATATGCTTTCATGAAAACAGATTCGATCGAGCTCTCTTTGTTTAAACGCTTTAAAGCTATAAAAAGGGCGATAACATCTTCACTTTTTTGAAACCTGTAGTAGTGTTTACTCAAAGCTTTTTGTATCTCTTCATCACTTTTACTTAAAAGAGAAAAGTCCAGAGAATCTAAAAACTTTACAATGAGTTTTACATTCCCATAAGAAAAAAGCGCACATATTAGGGAAATCGTAGGGTCCTTATAACGATGTGCAATTAAAATGGGATCAAGCTTATCTGTACTTACCTCTGAAGAGACATTGCGCTTGAAGACCTCTTCGTCAAGTCTTTTTCGAAGGTTCACTTACAAACCTAATTGGTAGAGTTTTTTGCGTTCACTCGAGCCGGCAATGTTGAGCTGTTTTCTATACTTGGCGATGGTTCGTCGTACCATCTTCACTTTAAACTTCTCTTGTATAAGGTCAAGAAGTTTCATATCGCTAAGTGGTTTTTCACGATTTTCTTGTTTTACAAGACCAACAAGAAACTCTTTTATAGCTGCATTACTAACATCATCATCAATAGCTGTAGTAAAAAACTCTTTCATCGCTAAAACACCACGGTCACAAGCTATGTACTTGTTAGCTATTGCACGTGAGATTGTAGAAGGATTATGCCCAAACTCATCAGCTAAAGTTTTAAGTGTAAGCGGCATTATTTGTCCACCGGTAAAGAACTCATACTGATACTCGACTATCATAAGTCCAACTTTGTAGAGTGTTGCCTTTCGCATATCAAGTGCGTCAACAAGGGACTTCGCTTCTTTTATCTTCTGTGATATAAACTCATGTTCAACACCATAATTCGTATCTATATTTATAGTTGGATAATATGCGTCATTCAGTTTCACTTCTATATTTTCTTCATCATCAAAATAAATCATTAAGTCAGGTACAATCTGCGCTGACTCCTCTTGGTATTCCAAGTTTGGCGGATTTCTAAATGTTGCAATAACCTGCATAACTTCAGAAAAATGCTCACATTTTGAGTAACCGTAAATCTCTTCAAGATTTTTTATGATTTCTAAAGCAAGAGAATATCCAGCATCACTTATCTCTGAGCTGTCGAGTTGAAAGAGAAAGGATTCTGACAAGTCTTTTGCACCTATGCCAAGGGGTTCTATATATGCAAAACGTAACCTTACTTTTTCAAACTCTTCGATGGTAATATTATTTTCTCTACAAAATTTTTCACTTTCACCTTCATAATAACCATTTTCATCGAGGTTCTCTATAACAAACTGTGCGATGTCTTGCGATATAGGAGTAGGGAAAAGTGGTGCTCCTAACTGCTCGTCTAAAACTTCATAAAGTGTTCTATCTTGAATCGTCAGTGCTTCTATCTGTTCAGTTCGAGAGTTACTTACTGCTCGGGAAATAATCTTTTTGGGAATCTTCTTTTCAAAATCCTCTTCATAGCCAGAAGCAACTTCCACAACTGGATTTGCTTCTACAAAAGGGGCCATAGCCTCACCTAAATCAGAAAGGCTTGAGTGTAAAATTGGCAGCCAATTACGAAGCGTATTAGATAATTTATGTTTATTTTCTACACTCTGTGTTTGTCTTAAAGCCGCCATGTTTTAACTTATACTCCTACAGCTTAAAGTGTTCACCGAGATAGTGGGTACGAACGTCTTCATTCTTTCCTATCTCGTCACTAGTACCGCTTGCGAGCAGTCCACCTGATTTAATGACATAGGCACGATCACAGACATCAAGCGTCTCACGTACATTGTGATCCGTTATCAAAACACCTATATCATACGAAACTAACTGATGGATGACCTTTTGTATATCCATAACAGCTATGGGGTCAACCCCAGCAAAAGGTTCATCCAGTAGTAAAAACTTCGGTTTATTCACGAGAGCACGTGCTATTTCAACACGGCGACGCTCTCCACCTGAGAGTGAAACACCTTTACGGTAACGTATTGGCTCAATATTGAACATATCAAGGAGTTCTAAAATTCTCGCCTCTTGTTCAGCCTTATCTTTTATGCCCACTTCCGCAGCTATCATAAGGTTGTCCTCAACACTCAAGTCCTTGAAGATTGATGCTTCTTGAGGAAGGTAACCAATACCTTTAAGAGCACGTTGATGCAGTGGCATTCCAACTAAATCTTCTCCATCAAAGAGCACTCTTCCATCACTCGCTTCAACAAGACCACATATCATATAAAAAGTGGTTGTTTTTCCAGCACCGTTTGGTCCAAGCAATCCAACGACCTCTCCACTCTTTACTTCAAGGCTCATTCCACGTACTATCTCTAAATCTTTTATCCTCTTTTTGAGGTCTACTGCCTTAAGCGTGTGCATAATCTATCCTATATTCTCTTTTATCGTCAGATGTTTTATCTATATCAATCACTACAGTGGGGATTCCAGCTTCAACTAAAATCTTTAACAATTCGTCATCACCCCACTCTACAAAATGCAGCCCCGCTTTATCCAACTCCTCTAACATTCCTAAAGAGATAAAATGATCAAGTCCATGATTGTAAATATCATAATGGTAAATTTTATCCCCATAACACTGCTGTAAAGAAAAAGTAGGAGAGGTTACTGCATCACTCACACCAAGAGCCTTAACAACCTCTTGTACAAGTGTTGTTTTTCCTGCTGCTAAATCTCCCCTTAAGATTACTACGCCCTCTTTTATTTTTGTTTTAAACTCTGAGACGATTTTGTCTAAATCATTCACTCCCAATATATGTTGTATCATAGTTTTTGTGACACCTCTATAATCTGATGCAGTTTTTTTATTGCTCTTTTGTTTTTAATCGCTTCTCTTGCTATTTCTAAGCCATCTTGTATGTCTCTTGCTATGCCCTCAACCACAAGTGCTGCTGCAGTATTAAGAAGTACAATATCTCTTTGTGCATCTGTCGCGTTACCTTCAAATATTTTTCTTAAAATATATGCATTCTTTTGAGCATCTCCACCTATTATGGCCTTGATTGGCATCTTTCTTATGCCGTACATTTCTGGGTCTATTTCAAACTCATGAACTACACCATTACAAAGGCGTGATGCATATGTAACATCACTTATACTTATCTCATCCATACCCTCTTTAGAACTTACAACCATCGCTGAAGTCGCACCACCTATTTCTAGTGCTTTAAGCATTTTTGGGACAAAAGCCTTATCAAAAACACCAAGCATAGATTTTTTGACACCAGCAGGATTGGTCAATGGCCCCAGTATATTAAATATAGTTTTATCCGGTATACTTTTTCTAACAGGCATAATAAAACTCATAGCAGGATGATGGTTCTGTGCAAACATAAAAGTAAAACCACTCTCTTCTAAAAGTCTTGCACTCTGCTCAACACTCAAGTCTAGTCTTACACCAAGAGCTTCAAACATATCTGCACTACCACTTTTAGAAGTTACAGAACGACTTCCATGTTTCGCTACACTACATCCACATGCGGCAACAAGCAAAGCCACTGTTGATGAGATATTAAATGAACCTATTTTATCACCACCTGTCCCTACTACATCAATTGCCCTAGCTCGGGTTTCATCTGAAACAGGCAAAGAGATTGCAAAACTTTTCATTACTTCCGCTGCAGCTGCTATAGCATTTGTAGAAGTATTTTCATCTAGAGTCATACTAAGTAAAAACTCTCTCATAACTTCATCGCTCATTTCATGATTAAAAAGCGAAGTAAATTTCAATTTGACATCATTATAAGTCATATTCAAAGCTCCTTGATGTATTCATGTTGTAGTGACTTTGGTGTTGATTTAGTTGTCGGAATATTAAGAACTTCATAACTTTGTGAACTATTGAGATAGTTGATAGTCACTACATCCCCAACCTCTACATTCTTACTTGACTTAACTACTTTATCATTAATGAGCACAACATTGTTACTTATCATATCTTGGGCAACAGAACGGCGTTTTGTTATGTTTACTGAGTTTAAAAATTTATCTATACGCATATATCCTGCTCTTGTATATTTTTCTTTATTGTAGTGAAATAAAACTGAGAGAAATGTAAGAGTGGAAAAGTTGGAACGGTATTTGCATACTTATGATCCCTATTTTTTAAAGAAGAGCTTCAAACTCCTCTTTTGAAACAGACTTAGAGAACAGATATCCTTGGTACAGATCACAATCAAGATCAGAAAGAAATTCCTTTTGATACTCCTCTTCAACTCCTTCAGCAACGATACTGAGATTTAGATTTTTCGATATATCTATAATAGTCTTTACAAGTAAAGCCTGATGCGTATCAGTAAGTGTAGAGATAAAAGATTTATCGATTTTAAGTTCATCAACTGGAATCTCTCTTAAATAACTTAAAGAGGAGTAACCTGTTCCAAAGTCATCCATAGAAAATGAGATGTTATACTGCTTAAGATTGTTGATAATACTTATAAGTTTTGGCAAGTCGTCTGAAGTACTAGTCTCTGTAATTTCAAAAATTATTTTTGTATCACAGGCTTCAATATTATACTTCTTGAATAAATCTTTAACTATCGTTCTAAAACCTTGGTGTAAAAGTTGACGCATACTTATGTTAATGGAGATTTGCTGTAGCGACAAGCCCTTATGGTGCCAGTCAACAATGGTTTTAAGTGCCTCCTCAAGTATATATGTACCAAGCGTTACTATATAACCAGTTTTTTCAGCTATAGGAATAAATATATCTGGACCTATTAATCCCAGTTTATAATTTTGCCATCGTACTAGAACTTCACATCCGATAATTTTGTTTTGAACATTTACTTGTGGTTGGTATGTTAAGTATATCTCTTTTTTCTCTATCGCAGAGTTCAACATGAGTTCAATATCCAGCTTCTCTTCTATGACACTAGAGAGCTCTGAATTAAAGACTATAATACCATCTCTACCTCTGTTTTTCGCCTCGTACATAGCTATGTCAGCCTCTTTTAAAAACTCACCTGTTTTAAGGTTAGGATTATTGATTATACTAATTCCAACACTTGCACTTATAAAAAGATTGTTACCGTCAATCATATAGTTTCGTTTTATCTCATTAAGAAGTCGCTTAGAAAAGATTTCTGCCTCATAAAGAGCCTCTTTATCTGTTTTGTAATCTCGACTTAAGATACAAAACTCGTCACCACCAAGTCTTGCCACACTGTTTCCATAAGTAATACACAGGGACTTCATTCTTGAAGAAACTTCAATAAGTAACTCATCACCCACATCGTGACCAAGAGTATCATTAATGGTTTTAAAGTAGTCTAGGTCTATAAGAAGGAGGTATGTATATCTGTCATGGTATTTCTTTACAGAATTATCTAGAAGCTCAATAAAGTAACGTCTGTTTCCAAGAGTTGTCAGATGATCATGGTACGCTTGGTATCTACTTTTTAAAAGATAATCATGCGTATTTTTTGCGGCATAGAGTAAAACACCGGTAAGAACAAGAGTAAAAAATGAAAGTAAAAGACTATACGACTCGCCAATAAATAAAAAATAACCTGCTAAAGGTAACATAAGACTAGATACAGTAGCTATTACAAGTTGCTTTTGCGATGCGAGAATTGTCGCTGCAACGACTGCACTTCCAAATTGAGTAGCGATGGCTATGTAATGAAGTTCTATGTTAGCACGCATAATATAGGTAAAAAACATGATACTCCAGATAGAGAAGTAACTAAACATGAAGAGTCTTACTTTATTAAGCCACACATCTTTCTCTTCTATGGTCATATCACCTTTGTAGAGATGATAAAGGCGAAACCCACACATCGAGACTATCAAAAGAAGTGTAAACCAAATGCTCTCAATGACTAAATTTGAATAGAGATAGCCAGTGAACAGATAGCCAGGCGCAGTACCAACAAAAAGTGCCACTACAACAAGAATCTGCTTATGCATAAATTTATAAAAGTTTATATTCTCATTCATATATAAATTTTCCTTATTCTTTAAAAATTGATTATATCACAATTTTATCACACCTACCTTATGGAACGAATATTGCAAGATAACAGCATGCAAACATATCATAATTACACAATGCAAGAAATACTCTTAGACTTGAAAGAAAAAATCAAACAATTAAACTTTAAAGAGCTTATAGAATTTCAAGTCCTCAGTCCTGATGTGACTACTTCCACATACAATGGAAACAAAGTTTTGATAAATAATATCGAATATATATACAGGGGCTATAAAACATGGCTGGACCTTGCTCATATTTTAAGGTGTAAAATGCTTACTCCCCTAAAAAGCGGAGAAGATTTTGTGATAATACGATATCAAAAACTCAATGAAGATGTAAGCTTTCACATGCAAGAGATATCAATGGAGGAGAAGTATGGAGCCTCATCCATTTTTAGCGAAATTCATAAAAATGAAGAGGTCTCATTCATACACTACTATATAGAGGCCTTACAAAATGCAAGCATAGAAAGACGCCCTCGTATTTTAAACCTTGGCGTTAATAGTGGCGACGAGTTTGAAGCAATAAGAAATAGTGTAAAGAACTTTGAAGAACTAGAACTCATAGGTATAGATTACTGTGCATCAGCGATTCAAAAAGCAAAACAGAAGTTTTCATCATACCCAAATGTCACTTTCATACAACACGATATAAATGAGCTAGAGAGTTTACATTTAGAAAAGTTCGACCTAATCATCAGTATAGGAACACTGCAAAGTTCAAACCTAGAGTTTAACAAACTACTTATGTCCATAGTGCAAAACCAGCTAAAACGTGAAGGCGCGATGATACTAGGGTTTCCAAACTGTAGATGGATAGATGGAGAGATGATTTATGGAGCAAGAGTAAAGAACTACTCATTTTCGGAGATGGGACTTCTCTATAAAGATGTCACCTTCTCCAAGAGGTATCTTCAACAGAAAAAGTTCCGAGTGACTTTAACTGGAAAAGATTATATTTTTTTGACGGCTACTTCTATAAGGAATTAATTCCCTCTAGCAATATCAAGAGACGAATTTGCGTCTGATATAAGAGTATCTTTAGCATCATTCATAAATGTACTAACACCAGCTACTAAACCAACACCAACAACAACTAGTAACATTGCTACTAAAACTCCACTCATACCTTTTTGTGACTTCAGACGTTTGAAAAAACTTTTCATTTATTTCCTTTCTTGTGATAAAGATGTGATAATTGTATCACTTTTTTGAATATAACACAAATACAGTCTATTCATTATAGATTAAAATTACTTATAGTTACTTATTGTAACCTAACGTATTTTTTTGATATCCACAGCTCTTCATCTAGTTCTACACACTCCGTATAACAATCCTCTTTTACCTTTAACCATGTAGAACCCTTCACTGTTTTTTCTTCTTCAGCTATAAAAGAGTGTCCAGCACTCCAAACAGTCGCACGTTTTCCACTGATAGGCTCATCTCTTAAAAAGATTTTCTCACTCATCACCGTGTATCTGATAGCTTCTTCACTTTGAGTCTCTTCTATTGGGCTCTTTTGAAGCATTTCCTCTGCATTCTTAAGCTCAGTTTTTACTAGTTCTTCTTCTGGAAGATCTATTTCTTCAGGTTCTTCGATAACAATTTCTTGAGTGACTACAGTTCCGGTGACAGGAGTAGCATCTTCTACTTCTATGAATATCTCATCCTTTGTATCCGATTCTTTTACCGCTGCCTTTTCGACACTAACATTCGTATCGTTCAGAACAACAAAAGATTCTTCTTTTGAAGCTTCATCATCCAGTATCTCTTTATGAAAGACCTCCGAAGAGTTTTTAAACTCTCTATAAAAACCCGCATCATCGATATCTTCATTTGCATCAACTATCTCAGGAACTAAGAAAAAGAGTAAGTCATTACTTTGTACTCCACTTACATTATGTTTAAAGAGCTCTCCCAGAAGTGGAATATCTCCTAATAAGGGTACTTTCTCCTCATTTTGAACATCTTCGGTATGTAGTCGTCCCCCTAGAACTATAACTTGTCCAGACTTTACAACTACATTTGTCGCAATATGTTTACTTATAAAAGATGGTACAGAAACTCCAAAACCAAGTTGTACGTCATGTTCTTTATTCTCATCAAACTCACTGTCTTGTATGTTAACATTTATATGAATATAGTCATCTTTTTCCATAAAATCACTCTTGAGACTTAGCTTTAAGCCATATTCCTTTTCTTCGACTTGAATAGTAGGAGCAAGACCAATATTCTGAGTTACACCCTTTGGTATGTAAACTTCTCCACCTACTCGAAAACTTGCATTTTCATCTTCAGTTGTCATTAAAACAGTATCGTCTAAAATTGTTCCAATTCCAGTTGTTTGTAAAAAATTAAGTGTACCTTTGAGTGAGTTTCCTTTTTGACTTGTAAATGATCCAGTATTGTCAAGTAACCAACCACTAAAAGTTGCACTATTTGCAGCTAAAGGGTTTGCAACCATATCTATGTACTCATTAAAAAAACCAAGTCCTGTTACCCCTCCCATATCTTCAGCTTTTTGATTATTGATCTGAACAAGATAAAGTTTTGTACGTACCATTTTATTTACTTTATTTGTATCAGTGAGATCCATAAGCCTTGTCATGTCAATTCCCGCACTCTCTAAAAGTGCATAGATTCTTTTTTTGTCGTGAGGATCTTCAAAAGTACCGCTTAATACCGTTGAGCCATTCCCTACTTTACTTAGCTCTAAGTTTGGGCCTATGACATTTATCATTTTTTGTATAAATCCGAGATTTTCATTTACATAAACATGATAATTTTGAATTGTTCCATCTTTATACATCAATAGAATAGATGTGTTTCCTGTTTTTTTACCAAAAATCTTCAAAAGTGTACTCTTACTTGAAAAGGTATTGAGTACAGATACATTTATCATATCTCTGTTACCAATAACGATTTTTTTTACTTTTCTATCTAACTCTAAAACATTATATTCGTTGTTGTAAACGATAATGTCATCTCCAAAGAGACCAGTTAGTAAACTCAGTAGTATTATAGTTTTTTTTATGAGTACAGAAATATGGTTGCAAACCCTTTAGTTGCACTATTTGCAGCTAAAGGTC